>Ga0315280_10001466_pt1 | contig 40580 bp, 49 predicted proteins | sample YL17G06_40_MG_FD_203697 | JGI IMG/M metagenome (GOLD analysis project Ga0315280, IMG submission 203697) | Sediment microbial communities from Yellowstone Lake, YNP, Wyoming, USA - YL17G06_40 | ecosystem: Environmental > Aquatic > Freshwater > Lake > Sediment | place: USA: Wyoming | collected...
GTGGGTCGGCTTGTGCGCACACACACAAAATTGACGGTTCAAATTCGGTCGCTCGCACCAGCATACCCACCACCACAAATCCCATTCGTTTGTCTCGACAGGATCACTCAAGTTTTCCTGCCCGTGACTGTGAAGAAGGATGCATTCCTTGTCGACATTGGAGAATGAATGCCTCGACCATCATCTCTGCCGCATCTCCCAATATACTGCAATTACAGTAATTAGCAATATTACTAGTTCTTACAAGACATTGTGGAACATAACGACAAGGCGTTGAGAATGGAAACGATCACCCCGGAGCAGATCTTCGCGCTTCATCCTAGGATAAGGTGGGGTGGGCTGGCGACCTCTAGAGGGCAGGTAATCTTCTCCAAGATGCGGCCGGGCGTCAAGAGCCTAACACCGGAAGAGGATGATCGGGTGCTTCTAGAGCTGCGAGCCCAATACATAACGGAGATATGCAATCAAACAACACGGTGGGCTGGGCCTACGGAGTATGTGGCGATGAGCCACGAGAAATTCATTGAACTCATAACGGTACTCGGAGAGCAATACGTGGTGGCAGTGACGGTAGAGAAGGATGTAGACCTGAACACCGCAGCGGACATCGCCAAGAGAATCCAGAACCTCCGTTAACGAAGACGTTTGTCGAATGTGTGGAACTGGTCAGCGAGTCTGTCCCTTTTCTGCAAATGCATTACTGGAAATTGGCAGCCGGATATTTTGGCCTCGCTTGGTCTACGTGAAGTCAACTCTCGTCTAGGAATGTCTAAGAACAACTTGCCCTGAGGTGAGGTCGGATGTTAGATGATCTTCTGTCCCTACTGTTTGACAGGGGGAAAGGAGCCGTCTGATAATGCGGTCGACTTCAGATTCGCTGCTCCAATGTTGGCAGTAGACGAGCCGAACAGTAAGACTCTGGAGATGGCTGTTCATTGCCAGGACTGTGGCAAAGTGTTCCTTGTTGTTAGGGATAGGCGGATTCCACGTCCAGCGGCCTGCTTCATGCTTCCAGTAGATTGGACATATCAACCGCCGAAACAGAATCCTCCCTGAATGAGAAGACCTCGGCAACAGAGGGGGGTCTAACGGTGCGAGCACCCGAATTTGAACCGCCGTTTGTGTGTGTGTGGGTCGGCTGGTGCGGGCAGCGGAATTTGAACTCTGACTTTCGAGTGCGTGACCACTGTTCAACATGAAATCTACTGTAACTTGTTCGTCAACAACTCTTTTTAGTGGAGTCCATGCCCACGGTTAGCAGGTGCTTCTTAGTGCCAGAAGTTGCAGAGGAGGACATACCGTTCTTCGCTGAGGTCACAGCAGGCGGAAGAATCACAATACCTGAAGAAATTAGGAAGATCTTCGAGATCAAGGATGGAGACGCGGTTTTCTGCCGCCTGAAGATCATGCACAAGAAGAAGAATGATACGGCGAAGGATACCAAGTAGGCTACTTAGCGGGCGCTGTCGACAGTAGAGTACGTCCGAGAGCTGTCAGTTTCACTCTTAATCTGCCTCGTTTTCCACGCTCAACTTCAACCAAACCGAGTTCCTCGAGGCCTTGACCTTCCTCTGATCCTCTTATGTGATAGCTAAGAAGCGGCTTACCATAATCTGACAGCCCGCTCAATTTTTCTAGGCTTTCAACATCTCCGCCGACCTTCTCAATCGCACGAAGAATCTCCATCTTCGGTTCTGTTACTGCCTCCGTGTAGCTGAACTTCATCACAGGGAGTATTGCTGGTTGGTCACCCATCACATCGAATGCCTTGATTCCACGGACGAAGGCCGCGGTGACTCCTGCACAAGTGAAGTGTTTGTCGGCTGAACCGACATTGATCAGAAAATCCTGAAAGTTCTCCGACTCCTTCCTCACGAGTTGCCCCACGGTTTCAAGCATCGTTGGGATGTTAGGGTCTTTGACCTCGATGACCTCCACAGCCAGTTTCAGGGTACTTGTGAGCCTGCCGGAAAGTTCGTCTGCCCGCGTTTTGTAATCGTTTGGAGTTATCAACACGAGTTTATGCGCGGGGAAATTTCTGAGCCCAACCAAGACTGCGTCGTCGCTTCCACCTAGAATTGCTATCTGAAGCGTCTTCAGAGGCATGGCTTGTTGCTCCTGTTCATAGGCAATTTAACCCTTGCAGTTCAGTTAATACGGTCCTTCAAGCTGCTAAGCTTTCATAGGGCCATCTCTGGCATGCGTTTTGGATGATTGAACTTGTCGAACACTTACGCCAAACAACTGTCCGTCACAAGTTCGATCCTCTTCTCATCCCCCCTCTACCTCTCGGTTTTCCTAATGCGATTCAGCTTCGGTCTCGTGCTCTTCACCCTCCCCCTATACCTGCCTAGGAAAGAATTCTCTAACATGGCGGTAGGGCTGGTCGCTGCAGCATACCCAATCGCCGAAACAATTGTGGGTCCGGCAATCGGGATCTTGGTCGACAGATTCGGCAGAAAGAGGTGGATATACACTGGTCTTGCGATTTCCACTGTAGCCCTCCTTGCCTTCACACTGAACCGAGCAATTCCTTACCTGGCCATCGTCCACGCGATTCAAGGAGTGGCTGCGGCCATGATAATTGTCAGCTCACTTGCCATGGTTACCGACGTGAGTACGGTTTCAAACAGGGGTCGGGAGATGGGGATTTACGATTTCACAAACCTAGGAGGATACGTTGCCGGCATATTTGCGGCAGGTCTGCTTGTTAGGCTTGGTTCCACTGTGGAGCCATTCTTCTTTGGCTCAGCCCTAGCCGCTCTAGGAGCAGCATTAGCATACTTCAAGATCAGAGAGACTACGACGCATCATGAGCATGCGGCGTTGTCACCACTAGAAACGCTGCGGTCCTTGCTGAGAGATAGGCGCGCGGCCGCCATGTTCCCAATCTGGCTCTCCGTCACAACGTTCATCGGAATGGCGCTGACCTTCGGTCCACGCCTAGGCCCCTCGCCCTTAATCACCAGTGCAGCTTTGGCAGGCATAGTTTTGGCATTGGGGGTTACTCAACCGTTCTTCGGTCATCTCTCGGATCGTTACGGTCGTGATAGGTTGATGATGATTGGGATGCTTTCTTTGATAGGGCTCTTCGTGACAGCTATCTCAGTGCTCAGAGGAAGCCTGCAACTAATGTTTGCTGCACCATTCTTAGCCGCCTTTGGAGCGGGAAGCTTCGCTTTCGCTCCAGCTGCGCTTGCATCACTCGGAGATTTAGCTCCAGAGAAAGGACGCGGGACCACAATGGGAGTCTACAGTGTAGTCATTAGTTTGGGAACGATTGTCGGACCACTGTTGGGCGGCTACTTACTGGACCATTATGGCTTCTCAAGCCTGTTCTACGCAGGATTGGTGATTCTCATTGTCGCGTTGACGCTGGCAATCATCATAATGGGACCTAACCTCAGAGTACCTGTAGCGCAGACGACAACGCAGATCAGACGACGAAAACGCAAGAAGATAATAGAATAGTTCTGTTGCCAGACAAGCTTTGAGTCAAGTGTCTTTCCAAAATCGGCGCACCATTATTGCCGCGTCAGTTGCACAATCAATAAATCCTTGAGGGCCAGCCTGAGCTCTTATGGAAGCAGTATTTCTCGTTCAACCATGGGTTCAGGCTCGCACCGCCATGGACTGCTGCAAACTATGCTACCAAGAGAGGGACAGCAAGAGCCATCTGGAATGCAAGCGAGCTCACCTGGTTGCATACAACTCACTACTGGCTGTTCTCAAGCTAGAAAGAGGAACTAACTTCGAGGATGCACTAAGACAGTTGGAGGAAGCGAAGGAGAAGTGCGTTTCAACGGTAAAGCCCGACGAACATTGTCATGGCAAATCGCAGAGCGCCCTAAAGTATACGATCGATCTCTACGACAAAATTCTCGAGGATTACAAGAAACGGCTTCCAGGCCGAGCCTCACCAACTCCCAGATCGTGAGTGAAAAGATAACAATCCTCCTGACAGCCCTGCGGATCATATTACTTTGAAGTCGCTTCGCAAAGTTATGCCGAGTCAATACTCGGGAACATTCTCTGGCAGCTGCAACCAAACGGGTGTGAGTAGAAGATGGAAGACAAACAAATGAGGGAAATCAACTGGTTGGACTGGAATGAGGAAGCCTTCAGGCGTGCGAAGGAAGAGAATAAGCCTATACTCTTGGACATTGGCGCTGTTTGGTGTCATTGGTGCCATAGATTAGACCATGACACATACTCGGTTCCTGACATTACCGAATACATTCAATCGCATTTCATTCCGATCCGTGTCGACACAGACAAGCGACCAGACATCAATCGTCGTTACAACATGGGTGGCTGGCCCACAACCGCCTTCCTCACTCCAGATGGCCGAGTTATGGGTGGGGGAACCTACATGCCACCAGATCAGATGCGCCAAGTACTGAGAGACATATCGTCGTTCTGGCAAAACTCGCAAGGCAAGCCCCCTCCAGAATTCGAGATGCCCGAACCCGAGAATATCCCAATCGGATCTCTATCGCCTTCGATCGCTGATGAAATTCTTGGAGAAGTAGCGAACAACTTCGACCCAATTTATGGAGGATTCGGATCTCAGCCGAAGTTCCCGAGCACAGAGGCTCACGAGCTCGCTCTTCTAAAGTATCATTATAGCGGAAACCGTGAGTTCCTTCGAATCGTGACAGTAACTCTCCAGAACGCTGGGAAGAGCGGCACATACGACAAAGAGATGGGCGGTTTCTTCAGATATTCGACTCTAAGAGACTGGAGCATCCCGCATTTCGAGAAGATGCTTGAGGACAACGCAAAATGGCTTCAACTTTACCTGCACGCCTACCAAGTTACTGGAGAACCATTTTACGCCGACATTGCCAGAGGAATCATCGATTACGTCAAGACGTGGTTGTGCGATCGAGAGAACGGTTGCTTCTATGGAAGTCAAGACGCGGATGAGGAATACTACAACCACACTAAATCAGAACGGTCAGACCTGAAGGCACCTTACGTGGACAAGAATCTCTACACGAACTGGAATGCAATGATGATTTCTTCTTTCCTTGAAGCATCCATGATCCTAGGTGAGATGCCACTCCGAGAATACGCCCTTAAGAGCCTGCAAAGACTACTGGCGCTGAATTACAAACCCTCTGAGGGAATGCATCATTTCTATGACGGCCAACCGAGATTACCTAATCAGTTAGCCGACCAAGCGCAGACCGCAAGGACCCTCTGCTACGCTTACGAGTGTACTGGTGAGGCGATTTACCTCAGGCTAGCTGAGGAATTGATTGTGATTGCCACGACTCGTCTGTATGACCATGAACATGGAGGATTCTTCGACACTGCTGTAGATCCGAATGCCCCCGGGTTCCTGAGCAAGCCAGCAAAACCACTCGAAGAGAACAGTGTCGCAGCACTTGCACTCCTGAAACTCTACCACCTTACAGGCAAGGAGAATTATCGAAAGCAAGCCGAGGACACGCTGAAACGATTCGTTGAGATTTATCCCCAATTCGGTTTCATGGGGGCCGAGTACGCAATCGCAGTGGAAGCCTTCCTGAACGAACCGACGAAAGTGCAGATAGTGGGAACCCTCGACAAGCCTCAAACCAAGGGACTGCTAACAGAGGCACAAAGACTCTATGAGCCGAGAAAAGTGATCCAGATACTCGACCCAACGAAGGAATCCGAAGCAATAACCGCCATGGGATACGCGATTACTGAACAACCCACCGCGTACATATGTGTGGGTAGAGTCTGCACTGTCCCTATAACTGAGCCGAAACAGATTGAGGTAGAACTCAACAATGTGATTGCACAATTCAGGAAGCAAGCTTCAGATCAGTCGTTTCGAGCTTCTTCTTGATTTCGTTCATCTCTTCGGGACGTAGCAGCTTTCTAGCGGTGAAGCCGGCGCTGTCGTTTTCGCTGCGGGGGATTATGTGAACGTGGATGTGAGGGATTAGCTGATTCGCTGCTGCGCCGTCGTTTATTGAAATATGGGACGCAGAGGCACTCAACTTGGAGGTTATCAGTTGGTTCAACGCGTGAACGCGGGCGTACATAGCGCAGAAGTCTTTCTCCGAGAGATCCTTCACGCGTTCATAGTGTCTCTTTGGCATCACGAGCGTGTGTCCTAATGTGATTGGATACTTGTCCAGGATTGCTATGAAATCCTCATCCTCGTAGATGATATAGGATGCGGTATTTCTTTGAATGATGTCGCAGAACACGCAAGTCAAATTGATTACTGATCCTCAAGTACTGGTGAGCGAGGAGATTTGGTTGGCTCTGAAGTTAACGATTTTGGATTTAGTCATAGAGAGAATCCCTTAACATCAAGAGGCAGAACACCAAAATCGCGGAGAGTGCTTTTGGGTGATTAGAGTCATACTCGCTTTTCTGCTCTTAATGTCTGTGGCTCCAATTTCAACTGCTTTGAGACCCACACAGGCTGGGCCTGTCGTTCCAGCCGGATTCAATATCGGAGTTTTCTATCCCGGGTTGACCGAACCAACGTCCATGACATGGGGTCCTGATGGTAATCTCTACGTCTCACAACAGGGGGGAGAAGTCATTGAGTTAACGCTAGGAAGCGACGGGTTTCCAATGGGTTCATCGCTGCTTGCGAAGGTTCCACCAACTCTACTTGGATTGGTCTTCGCGGGACCAGACCTGTATGCTTCCTATACTGGAAGCGTAGCCAGACTGACACTGCAGAATGGAAAAGTCTCAACTACGCGAGTCGTCTTGAACGGGCTACCTTCCGGTAGGCATCAGAATGATGAAATCGTCTACGGTAAAGACGGTTTTCTCTACTTGGGGATCGGGTCAACGGGCGACCGAACCAACGGCAATGACCCAAGAAGCGCAACCATTGTTCGATTCAGACCTGACGGAAGTGGTTTCGAAACCTTCGCGAAGGGGCTACGTAACCCCTACGGCTTAGCTTTTGACAAAGACGTAGACTTATTCGCCACAGATAATGGCCCAGACGATCCCCCAGGCCCAGATGAACTCAACTACATTGTGCAGGGCGGAGATTACGGTTTTCCAAATTACTTTGGGACATCTCCGCCTGGAAGTGGAACAATTGGACCGGTAGCGAGTCTCCAGCTCCACTCATCGTCAGACGGGTTCACATTCTACTACGGTGACCAGTTTCCGGCAGAGTATGTCGGGAACGCGTTTGTCGCTCAATGGGGGGCAAATGACGGTGACCCGAATATTGGAAAGCGGATCGTTAGAGTACCAGTAACGCGCACTGACCATGGGTTCGTTGGTCAGGAAATTGTCTTCGCAACAGGTTTCGATCATCCATTAGACGTAATCGATGACCACAGAGGTGGCTTACTTGTGACTGACCACGGCGCTGGGATCATTTACCGGATTTCTTATCCAGCCCAGATCCAACCAACTTCCACACCCTCTGGTACTCTGAGCACAACAAGCTCGAACTTTCCGGTATCGACTACGCTCGAGACATTCATCTTGCTAATAGTTCTGGTCGCGTTCGGTATTGTAGTAGTATTCGCAACTCGCCGGGCAGGAAAGAAAATGTAGCAAGACGGTTGAAAAACTCACAACATCATTTTGATGGAGATTGGCTTTTGTTCATTTAGGCCTCTGGACGAAGTTCTACTTTCACTTAACTCTCTTGCTTATCTCTACACGGTGTTTCTTATCCTCTGTGAGGAACGTTGCCGCTGAGACCTACGCTCTTGAAGACTCTGGGCAGCGAAGCCCGGTTGAGAATCTTACTGGTTTTGGCGCGAAATCGTGGGGAGGATTTGACGATCTATAAGATTGCGAAGTTCAGCGGGTTGGATAGGAAGATTATACGGAAACATCTGGGTAAGTTGCTTGCAGCCAACCTTGTACACATGAAGAACTATGGGCCCATCTGCGTTTACAGCATAAACAACGACAACGCCCCCGTTCAACGGATCATAGACCTATTCAACGAGGCGAGGCTACTCGCACAAGTGCCTATGCAATTGCATTGGTACGATATCCGCGCATAGCAACCCGTTTGGGCCTATCGCAAAGTAACATGTTGTCCCCACAAACATACACCACCCACCCCACCCCCATCCAAAAAACAGAACCCAACCCCCAACGGAAAACTCACCCCTACGCATCAAACGAAAAGTAGCTGGCTTCGCAAGTGTAGGCCTCACCCTTGCAGAAACACACAGCGTCAATGATCGATGTCAACGTTGATCGAACAAGCATCAAGGCGTACCTGGCCATCCCAGAGGGCGGCGACGTACCCGGGGTACTTGTCATTCATGCTTGGTGGGGACTCACTGATTTCTTCAAGGGAGTCTGCGACAGACTCGCGGACGCAGGTTTCGTGGCTCTAGCTCCCGACCTTTACAATGGAAAAACGTCTTCAACAACAAACGAAGCAAAGCGCCTAAGATCTAAGTTAACGAGAACAAAGGTCACGAAGGTATTGAGCCGCTCGGTCGACCATCTTCTATCTCTGCTTGCCGAAACAGGCGACCGGGTTGGAGTTGTAGGATTCTCCTTAGGAGCATATTGGGCACTTTGGTTGGCGGAATCTAAGCCAAATGAAATTGCTGCCGTGGTACCATTCTATGGGAGTAGGAGTGGGAACTACAGGGGAACGCAGGCAGCGTTCCTCGGTCACTTTGCCGAGAATGATGAATGGGCTCCTTTGGATTCCGTTCGCAAGTTGGAAGAGCGACTACGCACGGCCAAGAAAGAAGTTACTTTCTACGTTTACCCAAGAACAAAGCATTGGTTCTTCGAGGAGAACCAGCCCGAAGCCTACGACAAGGCCGCGGCCAAGTTGGCTTGGGAGCGGACGGTGGAGTTCCTGCACAAGCAGCTTGACTGATTGGTCGTAACTCTACATCATCTTATTGACGAGCATGTCAGTCAGTTTCGCGACCGCTTTCTGCACTGTTGGACTCATGCCCTCACGGAACGTCAAGTCTTGCTCCACATCAATTGTGAAGATCCTGATTACCCCCGGAACCATATCAGGCTCAAGTTTCTTGTAGAGCTCAAGTGCCGTAGCGAAATTTGTAACGTGAGGGGCCGCCGTATGTTGAGTCTCATTGAAATCGTCGGGTGAGAATTCGCGAATGCGACCGACGTCGGCAGCAGTGGCCGCTAGTGTGTCTACTATGAATACGGTGTCGTAACCTAGCATTTCCTCGACGAGTCTGAGTCCACCCACGCTTACTTCCTTGAATTCCAAATCAGGTCGTGGTCGGACCTTGCCTTTGACCATGCGAACTACTTGGATCCCGGCGGCATCGTCCCCCATGATTGAATTGCCGATGCCGAGTAACAGAATCATCGTCTCAGACAGCCCTAGTCATTGTTGAACTACGGTCTTCGCAAATTCTGTAGGAGTGTTCCGTCCTTCTTGTAGATCTTGACGTCAAGGGGCATTTGTCCTGGAAGAGCGTGTGTTGCGCACGCGTAACATGGGTCGTAGGCTCTGAAAGCCATCTCAACTTTGTTCAGAATGCCGTCCGAGACTTGGCCGTTTCTGATTAGTCCTTGAGCTGCTTGCTTGATTGACATGCTGATCGCCGCGTGGTTGTTGGTTGTGGCCACGATTAAGTTCACGTTCTTCACCATTCCCTTGTTGTCGGTCTTGTAGTGGTGGAATAGAGTTCCGCGCGGTGCCTCTACGGCGCCTACACCTTCGTCTGGCACCGCCGTTGGAATCGTGCGAACATTCGGGTTTGTGATCTCAGGATCCCGGCTCAGCTCCAACATTCGCTCCGCAGCGTAGACGAGCTCAATGAGTCTAGCCCAATGTGTGGCCAGGGTCGAGTGGATCGGTTTCCCGCCAAGCGTCTCATACATTCGCTTGTACTCTTCTTGGGCGACCGGGGTCGCCATCCCGTCAGAGACATTCAACCTAGCGAGAGGGGTTGCTCTGTAGACGCCGCTATCCATGCCACCGACTAACCCTTTCCACCCCACCTTCTTTAGGTATGGATACTTGAGATAGGTGTAAGGTTCGACAAGTTCGGCAATGTGTTGCTGATAGTCCGCCGCGGGGAACTTCGCAAACTCCTTTCCTTCTGGGTCGACAACCCTGATCTTTCCGTCGTAGAAGCTGACTCGATTTTGCTCGTCAACCGTGCCCATGTAGTAGGTAGTGGTCGCGTACATGTTACTTGTAATGAGATCAACATACTCCTTGTTCCCGAGGACGACCTCATCGAAGAGTTTCAGTGTGAACTTTGCGAACTCGACTTCGGATTGTGCGATCTCTTGCATGCGGGTCCTCTCGCTCTCTGTTATTGGTTTGCTGACGCCGCCTGGGACTCCGCAGGTTGGATGAACTCGTCTTCCCCCAATCATGGCTATGACATCCAGCGCCTCCGAACGATGTTTGATGACAGAAGTGCCGACATCTCTCCCTACTTTGGCTATGACACTGAGGATATTCCGCTCTGCCTTGGGAGCGGTGGGACCCATAATGAAGTCTGGGCCGGAGAGTATGTAGAAGTGTGTCGTGTGATCTGCCACAATGAAGGCACTGTAGAGCAGTTCTCGAACCTTCTTTGCTGCCGCTGGTGGGTCTACATGGAAGACCGCGTCGAGCGTTTTTGTTGCGGCTATGTGATGGGCTTCGGGGCAGACGCCGCAGATTCTACTAGTAATATCCGGCATCTCCTCGACAGGTCTACCTTCGCAGAACTTTTCAAATCCTCTTAGTTCAGGGACTTGGAAGTATGCGTTCTCCACATCTCCTAGATCGTTTAGGAAGATTGAGATCTTTCCATGGCCTTCGAGTCGGGTGACCGGGTTGATTGTTACACTCTTCAAGTTCTTGTCCTCCTCATCAACGAGCGCGCTAGACTATACCTGTAAAACGTCCCTATCGGATCCGCGACTTGTTCAACGAGCTTCGCGATTTCTTCCTCGCTATCTACTCCGAAGATTGAGGAGAGAGCCGAGAGCATCTTTCCTCCCTGATCGATGACGTTTGGTAATGCTCCGTAGCATCCGCGGCAGGGCATGTTTGCGTTCAGGCATTCGGCTCCGCAGCCTCCTCGGGTTGCGGGTCCCATGCAGATTATTCCCTGCTCTAACATGCATTTTTCAGGATCTGGAAGTGTCTGGTAGGTTCTGACCAGTTTTGTGATCTTACGATCACCCTTCACGCGTTTGCATTCGTGGCATAGCGATTTGTTCTTGGCACCTAGTACGGATCCCTTGGCGGGCAGATCCCCCGTGATGAAAACGTCGATTACGTTGGAAACCTGTTGTGCTACGGGAGGACATCCTGGGACATAGTAGTCAACATCAACTGTCTGGTCTAGAGTTTTGACGGTACTGTAGAACTCTGGTATTGTGAGTTCTCCTTCCTTCATTTCAACCTTAGCTTTGGGGTAGACTTCATTGGGATTCTCTGTGGTCGGAGTTTCCTTGTAGATTCGTTTGAAGACCTGTTCGCGGTTTGTTGTGTTTGCTAAAGCGGGTATGCCGCCGCCGTAGGCGCATGCTCCGAATGCGACGAGCAGCTTAGATTTTGTCCTAAGCAACTTTGCAACATGTTCGTTCTCCGAGTTCTGTATGGCACCGTTGAAGAACGTCACGTCGATGTCCTTGTCGGCCATTGCCTCGACGTCCGAGTACTTGAAGTCGAAGGCTGCCGGCCAGAAGACGATATCGACCTTGTCACGGAGATCTAGCAGTTTGGTTCCTAGCTCTAAGATTGCGATTTCGCAGCCACCGCAGCTACTGGCCCAATTGAACGCGACTTTCGGCTTCGTCATGCTAATGCCTCCATTTGTTCTTTCCATTTCAGTGGACCGAGTTTACGGATGTCCTCTGTCATCTGCTCAACAACTCGGGCGTACTTTTCACCTTCAGAAGCGGAAACCCACTCCAACCTTACTCGACCTCTTTCAACTCCAAACTGGTCAAGTAGGCGTTGCAGCAGCTTGAATCGACGGAGCGTTTTCACGTTGCCATTTGTGTAGTGGCAATCGCCTGGGTGACAGCCGGCGATTAGTACGCCGTCGGCACCTGAAGAGAGAGCTCTCAGAACCAATGTCGGGTCGACACGGCCGGAGCAGTTGACCCGGATGGGGTTTACGTTTGGTGGATACTTGATTCTACTCGTACCCGCAAGGTCCGCTCCTGTGTAAGCGCACCACTTGCACAGGAAGCCGACGATCTTGGGTTCGAACTTACTCACCAACTTGGTTTCCAATTCAACTAATCCTCCTCATGAGCATACAGCCTCAACTTCGGAGGCACTACAGGTGCCGCACTGAATGCACTCCTTGACCTTTTCTCCCCCTGGAATCGCATAGACATCTTCTAAGAAGACTTGGCCTAGCGAGTCTCCTCTTCTATCGGCTCGCTCCACTTGCATGGATATCGCTGATGAGGCTAGTCGAAGGATCGTGGCATATGTTTAACATATAGAAATGCACTACGGGTAATGGTCCATATGTAGACTACATGCTACCGCCAGAGCAGCTAAAAGGCAAAGACAGGGTCGAAAAGGAAAATCGAGTCTCCTAGGCGGTCGCAGTTGGGTGCCTTGCGTCCGGAACAAATCTTGAAGATCCTAGAACTAACAGACTCGTTTAGTCTGCACAGAGAAGCCGTATTCATACCGCTAACAACCGATGAGAAAGGAGACGTCCGGCTCCTCCCTGACGGACGTCTACGCATAATCTGTCCGAGCACGATGCCTTTTGATAAATGGCTGGAGGACCTGCGATCTCGATTGGAGAAGATGGACCTATCGATAGTGGGTAGGAATTAGCTTCTGAATCGTTTGGAAAAGACATGTAAACTCCAATTGGTCATGAAGAGGAGGTGTTGTTGCAATGTCATTCGATTACCCTCGTCTACCCCGTGAGTATCCCCGACACTTCCTCCCATCAAACATAGACCCATCCGACTGGAACCAGCTCGATGGCGTACTCCGAGATCTTGAAAACCGGAAGATTGAGTCGAAGGGTGAGCTTGAGAAGTGGCTTGAGGACGAGTCTGAGCTAGGTGCAGCGTATTTCGAGGAATTCTCAGTCCGTTACGTTCGTATGACCTGTCAGACTGACGACTTGAAGCGAGAGAAGGCATACCTCCATTTCGTAGAGGACATACAGCCGAAACCAAAGCCTCGCTTCTTTGCACTCGACCGTAAGTTCCTGGGATCGCCGGCGCAAAAGCAGCTGTCGCCAGATCACTATTTTGTCCTAATTCGACGGAGGGAGAACAATGTCTCGCTGTTCCGTCAGGAGAATGTTGAACTTGAGAAGGAGGCTGCTAAGCTGGAACAACGCTCTCAGAAGATTGCAGGTGCTCGAACGGTGCTCTATGATGAGCAGGAGCGTACTCTCCAGCAGATGACTCAATATCAAGCGAATGTGGACCGAGACCTGAGATATGAGACGTGGCATCTGAGCGAAAAGCGACGGTTGAAAGATCGCGAAGTTATGGATCAGATATTTGATGAGCTGATTTCTCTACGCCAACGAATCGCTAAGAACGCAGGCTTCGATAATTACCGGGACTATGCTTTCCGTCGACGAGAGCGATTCGACTACAGCCCACAGGACTGTTTTCAGTTCCACCAGGCCGTTGAGGAATACGTTGTTCCTTTGGTTCGCGGATTTCAAGAAGAACGGCGGAAGAGGTTGGGGGTGATGTACTCCGACCTTGGGACCTTCTGGTTGATCCTGAAGGGCGCCCTGCGTTGCATCCGTTCAGAACACCGGCAGAGCTCATGGAAAAGTGCGAGCAAATCTATGGTCGTCTAGATCCGGATTTCGAGAAGGACTTCCACAGGTTGGTGGAACTGAACTTGATTGACCCCGACAGTAGACCGGGAAAGGCTCCGGGTGGCTATTGCGTTGAATTGTCGGAGATTCGTTTGCCGTTCATCTTCCTTAACTTAGTTGGCCGCGACGATGATGTGCGAACGATTCTGCATGAGTCTGGTCACGCGTTCCACGCGTTTTCGACAAGGGATAAGGACCTGCACTTCGAGTACCGTGGAGAAAACGTGCCGACAGAGTTCGCTGAGGTTGCATCGATGAGCATGGAACTGCTCGGCGGAGAACATCTAGACGGAACATTTTACAATCACGAAGACGCAGCACGCTCTAGACAGAAGCATTTGGAAGAGATCGCCAAGATACTGCCCTGGATCGCAACAATAGATGCCCTCCAACACTGGATTTACACGAACCCCAGCCACACACATGAACAACGTGAAGAATTCTGGCTGAAGCTTCGCGCGAGATTCGGAGGAATAGAGAGTTGGGAGGGTTGTGAGGATATCCAACGTTCCTTCTGGCAACGTCAGGGGCATCTGTTCTCGGCACCGTTCTACTATATTGAGTACGGAATCGCGCAACTGGGAGCCTTAGGAATCTGGACGCATTACAAGAAGGACCGTCAGGGTGGGGTCCAGGCGTACAAACGTGCTTTAGCTTTGGGAGGTTCAAAACCCCTGCCACAGCTCTTCGCGACTGCCGACCTGCCCTTCAACTTCGGGTCGGACATTGTGCAAGCATATGCTCATGAACTGCGCGCAGAACTCAGTCCTTAGCCCAATGAAGAATCGTCTCCTGTCCCACGTCAGTCTTCTTCAAGCTCGATACTCGCACACCTACTAGTCGAATCTTCTTTCCTGAGGCTTGGAATTCCTCGAAGAGACGCTTCACGAAATCCTCCATGACATCCTTCCCGTTCGTATACCTCGTGTGACTCTTGGCGCGGGTGAAAGTGGTGAAATCCTCGAAACGCACCTTGATTCCAACCGTTCGGAACAGCATGTTCTGCGAAAGCACGCGCGAGTGAACGTCGTTGATCAGGTTGGCGAAGGCTTCCATGACCTTTGCCTTTTCGGCTACATCCTCTTCGAAGGTTGTTTCAGAACTGATCGATTTGATTGAATAGGAAGTGATGACTTCTTCCTCGTCTCTGCCGTTGGCAACTTGCCACAATCTCGTTCCGTATTTTCCGAAGAGTTCAGTTAACCTACTAGGATGCGTTGCCGCTAGGTCTCCGATTGTACTGATGTTGGCTATCCTGAGTCCCTCCGCGCTCTTCTTTCCAATTCCGCTAATCTTGGCGACAGGCAATGGAGTTAGGAATTCTTGGATTTTGTCGGGCGTTACAACTGTCAAGCCGTTAGGTTTTTTGAAATCGGAAGCGATCTTGGCTAGGGATTTGTTGGGTGCGACTCCGATGGAGCAGGTCAGTCGCTCTTTTTGTTTGATCTCTTCCTTGATTCTAGTGGCTAGGGCAGAAGCTTCGTCGAAGTCAGTGACCTTGTCGGCTACGTCCATGAACGCCTCGTCTATGCTAACCTGCTCGATCCTCTCCGTAAACTGGCTCAGGATATGCATGACCCGCTCCGAAGCTTGCTCATACAATGTGTAATTTGGTCGCAGGTAGACGCCGTCTGGGCAGAGTCTGTAGGCTTGTGAGATTGGGAGAGCCGAGCGCACACCGACTTTTCTAGCCTCGTAGGAGCAACCGGCCACTACACCCCGTCCCTTTCCGCCCTTAGGATCTGCTCCGACGATTACCGGTTTACCCTTCAGGGATGGATTCTCGCGTTGCTCAACGGATGAATAGAATGCGTCCATGTCGATGTGCATTATGACCCTCAATCTAGGTCACATCACGCTTCCATTGAAACCACACTAAATCGGAGACGTTCCGCTGAGTAGGGAGAGATGGCGCAAGACTCTGAAAAAGTGTACCGGTTGAGTTGTTGAGAGGTCTACAGCTCAAGGGTCATGGGACATCAGTTTCGTTCGAGACGCTTAGTCAAGCGTAGGTTTTCATGATGGTTTCCAGTTTTGCGACGGCCTCGTTCGTTACGACCTTCTTCAGATCGTTACCTTGATGGTCTTGTGTTACGAGTAGTGGGCCAAAATCCTTCACTTCCCATATCCAAACCAGTTCGGTTGGGCCCAATTCCTCTAGTAGTCTCTTCTTAACGCGTACAATCCTTGACACTGCGAGGGCCGAAGCGCCGCCTGTGAACTCCGAGTATACTGCTCCGTAGGTGGCTAAACCCTTCTTTCCAACTTCACCTAACCCCCCTTTGCCAATGATGATTTTCGGTTTGTATTTCTCTAGAATAGGTGGTGTAAGTGCGTCCATTCTAGTGCTGGTCGTTGGACCTCCGGCGACGATTGTCCATTCCTCGTCACGTTTGCGTGCTATTGGACCGCAATGGAAGATCGGCAGCCCCACCAACTCTGAGATGAATTTGTCAGGCTCAAGGAGTTTCTTATGCGCTTGATCTCGTGCGATCGCGATATCTCCAGTTACATAGAGCACATCGCCGGCTCTGACTTCTGCAATGCGTCCGTTATCTTCCGGAACCTTCAATCGAAAATCAGTCATTTCTGTATCACCTTACCATCCTGAAGTGCTCGCCTTTCACCTCGGCAACTGCCACTCTATTCGCCCAGCAGCCAAACGAGATTGCTACGGGGAGGCATGCCGTATGTGCTCCGGCGGTTTCAATATGAACGTCGAGGACCGTGGTATCGCCACCCAAGCCCATAGTCCCTATTCCTAGCTCGTTGATCGCTTTGGCTAGGGAGGTTTCGAATTGGGCTACATCCGGATCTGGGTGGCGCGAGCCTATCTCCCTAAGTAACGCATGTTTCGAGTTGAACATTGCTTGAATTGCTGATCCACCGATGCCGATTCCGAGGATGTTGGGCGGGCACGTCTTTCCACCGGCATCTATCACAACCTGCAGAATATGTTTGAAGATGTCCTGTCTGCTGGCTGTGGGAACCATCATCTTCAAGTTGGTGAAGTTCTCTGAGCCCGCACCCTTCAGAATCATCTTCATCGTAGTCTTCTCGGTTGATTTATCAACCAAGACCTCTGGTTGATTGAGACCAGTGTTAGTTCCCGTATTCTTTCGAGTAAGCGGATGGACGACATTTGCTCGCATAGAACCCTTCGCAGTCAAAGATTGAACCGCGTGAACCAGAGCCTTCTCAACGTCGTCCATATGGTCGATAAGCGCTCCAGAGACGAAGAGGGTTACAAGACCAGTGTCTTGACAAAGGGGTAGATCCTTCTCGTCGCTCAAGTGTGCACTATTCAGTATGGCTTCAAGCTGCTTCTTGGCGATATCCTTAGTTTCGTGAGCATGCGCCTCTTTGATTGCGCCCAGAATATCGTTAGGAAGCTGAGTCGTCGCATGGACCAACATCTCATTCAAGATTGTCTGCAGACTCTTCGATGTGAATTCCATTTGGCCACCAGATTTCTGCTTACTCCATGAATTGGTGCAACTTATGCAACGCGCTATTACTGCTTGTAGAATATATTCCAAGATAGGGTATCAATCAGACATGTCTTCCGAGCGTGGTATTCTTCATTTAGGCATACGTTCAAAATGGGACTTCATGCAGCTACGACACGGAAGCTGATGTGTAGAGAAATGGGTGGTCGAGTTCATCAAGCCACAATTGGGAATCTGCGTGAACTGCTGCGCAGCGATAGACCTGTGATTGTCGACTTTTGGGCCAGCTGGTGTGTTCCATGCCACACCATGGCGCCCATCCTCAGGGATTTAGCCGAGGAATTTGACGATCGCGTCATCTTTGCTAAGGTGGATGTTGAGAACAATAAGGATCTTGCATCGCAGTTCAAAATCAAGAGTATACCCACGCTCGTTTTCTTCAAGGATGGAAAGGAATGGGACCGATTCAGCGGAGTCAAAGGCCGCAATGAGCTCAGAAAGTATCTAGAAAAGCTATCCTCCTGATACTCCCCGCCCTGTCGAAATCGTTTTAACAAAAGCGGTAACTAAGTCAATGTGGGTTGTCTCGACAATGGCATTCCCGATTCTACCGATAGGTTATGGCGAAATCATAATCTTTCTAGTCCTCCTAATTATTGGCGTCATAGTGATTCTGCTGCTGAAGGCAGTGATCCATTTCATTTTACCCATCGTGGCGGCAGTCGTTGTGTGGTACGTGACACATAGCCTAATCTACGCTGGAATAGCCTTCCTCGTTATTGCGATACTACAGATGCTTCTGAGACGAGGACGTTGAATAAGATGAGGCAAGTCTGAGATCCGTCACGGAGGACGATCCCAGCCTTTGACCGCCGTTCTTTTCGACTTGGTTGGCGTCTCAAGGTAGCCGTTTGTAGGGTTGCCCTGTGAAAGCGAACGTCTTGAACAGTTCGTAGACTTTCTCTGGGACCCCTTCAACTACATTGAGTCCCAACGCTCTTGCAACATCGAGAGTGATCGGTGTGGCGTGTGACATGTAGCCATGCGCTAGGAAATCTGCCACCCGCTCAGCCTGCTCTTTATCCATCCTTCCTTCGAGCAACCACAACACAAACGCTTTGGCGTTATCGGTCTCAAGTTTCGCAACGTCAGACATTATGACCATACGATCAGTAACGGTCTGAATGGGTTTTGTTTTCATCAAGGTTGACAAAGAGCTTGCTGGCCATTGCCCATCCGGGACAGGGATTTGAGGATCCACCGGACCTAGCACACTATACTTCTCCATGCGAATTTCGCTGGCAGCCAAGCTCATCATTGATCCCGCTGACATCGCGTAAAATGGAACCATAACCGTGACCTTCGCAGGGTGATACTTGATAGCCATAGCCATCATCTCTCCCGCTAAAGCGTAACCGCCTGGAGTGTGAAGAATCAAGTCGACCGGCTTATCTGGAGGCGTGTCGCGGAACTCCTGGAGAATCTTTTCCGTGTCTTCAATGCTAACCTCAGGTTCCTCATCAGGCGCGGTCCAAAGCTCCTTCTTGTGAATCATCGTCATCACCTTAGTGCCACGTTCTCGTTCAAGTTCCTCAATGATTTTCCTTCGCCAAGCAAGGATACCGGCCTTTGTAGTAGGACGTTTGGATGCGACACTTGATCCTGAAGGTGTTGATTCTTCAGTTACCTCAGTGTCTTGAGTTTCGGTCTGATCCATCGCTTCACCCTCGGACTGAATCGTCGCTTCTTCTGGCTCTTCAGCTACTTCCTCCTTCGATCTCTCCCTTGATACGTCTGGCGTCTGCTTTGATGTCTGGGTGTCGGTCCGTTGGCGGGCGGCGTAGAATACCGCGAGGGAATTAATGGCAGAGACTACGATGAGACCAAGGGCCAAGAATAGTTCGACCAGATCCAAGTTCGATATCATTCCTCTACTGGTATGACTTCCCTGGTCTCCGTGCACCAGTGCTGAACTCTATAGTTTCGAATAGTCGATGGACATTCTCTGGGACGCCTTCGACCACATTAAGGCCAATGGCGCGAGCAACATCCAATGTAATGGGAGTGGAGCTGGCCATGTATCCGCCCACGAGGAAGTTTGCCACTTGATTGGTTTGCTCCTCGGTCATCTTGTCTAGGAGAAGCCACTTCACAAATTCCCTGGCATTCTCGAGCTCCATACGTGCGGATTCAGCGAGCAAAATTGTGCGATCGGATATTTGCTCTATAGGTTTGCGTTTCAGAATCCCTATGATCGAGTTCGCTGGCATGTCATCGAGCTGAGGTTCCAATGGGCAGAGCACGCTGTACTTCTCCATCATTATTTCTTGGGCAGCTAGAGCGATGCATGTGCCCTCCGACATGGCGTAGAAGGGAACCATTACTGTTACCTTTCCTTTGTGATGTTTTAGTGCCATAGCTATCAGGTCAGCAGCGAAGGCCAACCCACCCTCGGTGTGAATAATGAAGTCTATTGGAGTGTCCGCAGGAGTTTCTCTGATTTCCTGCAGTATTGTCTCCGAATCCTCTAGGACGATCTCCGGTTCATCTTCGCTCGAGCTCCAAGGTTCCTTTCTGTGAATGAGCTGGATGACCCGCGATCCCCGCTCCTGTTCAAGTTCATGAATCAATTGCGCCCTCCGCGCCAGGATTTGCTCCTTCAGCGCTTCTTTGTCTTCTTCGTCTTCGGATGCCTCTTCCGCATCATCAGGCTCCTCTTGCTCCTCAGTCTCTTTCGAAGTCGCAATGCCTGACACCATTGAGGGAGTAGCGGGCACGGTTTGAAACCGACGTATGACGTAGAGGCTTGTCAAGGCATTGATGGATACAGCGGCCACGATTGCTATGGAGAGTAAGATGTCTAGTTCTGACATGGCGATTCACTGTTTGGGAAGAGCAGGGGTGAAGTCTGGCAATAAGATGTGAATTTGTAGAATCTAAAGGTTTTCAGAAAGCACGTTGGCGCCTCGACGAATGCTAACAGCGGACGAGTATGCAAAACGGGATGGTGGCCTGTGGGTCGGGGGAATCTACGATGGTGACGATTTGGTCCTAGCTGACGATCTTCGGTACCTCGATGCTTGCGGGTTCGTAGTCTTCTAGCTTACCGTTCAAGAATGCGTCATAGGCTTGTAAGTCGAGTAATCCATGCCCGCAGTTATTGAAAGCGATGACCTTCTTTTCTCCAGTCTTCTTGCAGCGCAACGCTTCATCGATAGCATACTTCACGTTATGCGCTGTTTCGGGTGCCGTTATCATGCCCTCCGTCTGTGCTAGAATGCGTGCAGCCTCGAAGACTTCCGTCTGCGAGTAGGCCACAGATGTCATGTAGCCTTTGTTGATGAGGAAAGACAAGGACGGCGCTTTCCCGTGATATCGGAGGCCGCCCGCGTGGATTGGCGGGGGTTGATACTTGTGGCCAATCGTGTACATCTTCAAGAGCGGCGTCATCTCAGCTGTATCGCCGAAGTCATACGTGTAGACGCCGCGGGTCGTTGATGGGACAGCTTTTGGTTCACAGGCGACGAACTGGGTCGCAGATTTCCCTTTCAACTTATCAGCCATGAACGGATATGCGAAGCCAGCGAAGTTTGATCCGCCGCCAATGCAACCACATATAATGTCGGGTTCTACGTCAATCATGTCGAACTGCTTCTTCGCCTCCAGCCCTATGATAGTCTGATGCAAGAGCACGTGATTCAGAACCGAACCCAGGCAATACTTGGTATCGTCATGGGTAACGCAGTCTTCAAGCGCTTCACTAATCGCAATGCCAAGCGACCCGTGGTTGTTTGGATCCGACTCAAGGAGGCTACTTCCATACTTCGTGTTCTTGCTTGGGGATGCGTGAACATCAGCCCCAAGGGTCTCCATCATGATTCGTCGCCCGGGCTTCTGATTGAAGCTGACTCGGACCATGTATACGGTGCATTTCAGTCTGAAGAGGGCGGCAGCCATCGCCAAAGCTGCACCCCACTGCCCTGCACCGGTTTCGGTTACGAGTCGTTCGCTTCCCTGAGCCATGTTGTAGTAGGCTTGCGCGATTGCTGTGTTCGGTTTATGGCTTCCAGTAGGATTCACGTATTCACACTTGTAGTAGATCTGTGCCGGTGTGTTCAGGTACTTCTCAAGCCTCTTCGCACGCAATAGCGGCGTGGGACGCGGCAAACTCAGGTACGCATCGTAGACCTCATCCGGGATTTTGATGAAGCGTTCGGTTGAAACCTCTTGCATAACGAGATCTTTCGCGAAAAGCCGGAGCAGCGGTTCAGGAGACATGGGCTTGAGGGTCTTGGGATCAAGTGGGGGAGGTAGCGGCTCTGGCAGATCAGCGAGAATGTTGTACCAGTGGGTGGGCATCTCATCTTGCGGAAGGTACACGGCATGTTCTTTGTCTACTTCGTTTGACTTTGGCATGGTTTCCATTTCCTGGATTGGTTTCTCTCCGGAACGTCATAGTAGCATTTAAGACTTTGTTGTACATTTCTGTACGTTAAGGCTTGTACGATGTGGAGACAAATTTCGGAACGACTCAAAGACTATCCAGGCCGACAAAAGGTCGCCAAGACCCTTGTCGAATTGGGACTAAGCATCAAGGAAGGTCCCAAGATCTACTGCGGCGGAATCGAACTATCTGACATCAAAATCGCACGCCACATAGGTGTTGACCGAAGGACCGTGAAGGACACAGCTCAACTCATAATGTCAGACGCAGTTCTGAAATCTGTGTTTGAAAACGTTAGGCCAGCCGGACCGTTCCTAGCGGATGCCGCAAGATTCCTCGGCTACAGCGTGATTGAGATCTACGCGGATCCGCATACAGTCGGAATCGTTGCGCAAGCAGCGGCCCTGATCGCGCAAGAGAACATAGCGATAAGGCAAGCGGTCGCAGATGATCCGGACCTTACGCCGGAACCCAAACTCACTTTGGTAGTGGAAAAAGAGCCAAGCGGGTCCATACTGCAGAGGATGCTGAAGATCCCCGGCGTGATAAAGATAACAACCTATTGAATAGTCAACGCTCTTGATGTCTCCCAAGTTTCTCGTAATGCACTATCTCGGTGAGAGGCTTGCGCAACTTCTTCCGTGCTGTCTTAGGTTCGGTGGGATAACCGAACGGAACCACACTAACAAGCTTCATCCTCTGCGGAGCACCCAGTAGATCCTTCACTGCATCCTCGTAGAAGTTGGTTACCCAGCAAGCACCAATCCCAATTTCCCATGCTGCCAGAACCATATTTTGGATTGCACGCGCACCATCTACTTCGGGCATCTTCGCCCCATCCATCAGGATAGCGATTGCTAGTGGAGCCTGCGCAATGTGCTTCCCAGTAGGTGTCAGCTCTGAGATTTTCGCAAGCGTCTCTTTGTTTCTGATAACCACGAAATGCCAAGGCTGTGAATTGCTCGAACTCGGAGCCAATCGGCCTGCTTCAAGAATTCGCAGAAGACTGTCTTCGGTGATTGGCTTGTCTAGAAACGCTCGAATTTCACGCCTCGTCCTAACGCAGGTGAAAGTATCCATCTCAGGTCACTGTTTGGGCAACGCAGTTCTCATCGCTCTACGTCTTCTCGACGAAGACTCACGGTGGCAAGGGCCTCAACCAAATCGGTTTGCTTTCTGATTGCACTTCTCGATTATCTGCCAAAGCTCTTCCTCGAGTGATGCACCACGCTGTGGTTTCTCGATGAACCTGCCGATCTCTTTCCATGCACGGTCGTGAACAATTATCGTGGGAATTCGGAGCACATTCATTTCATCTGCAATGTCGCGGTTCTCATAGAAATCAATGACTTTGATGTTCAAGGTGGCATTGTTGGCTGAAACGAAAACTTTCATTAGGTTTGGCAGCTGAGCTCTGCACTCAGCATTCCATTCGGTCGCAAATACCACGAAGAAATATCGATCGGTTACACTCGAGAGCCTGTCGATTATGTCGGCCTTGGGTTGATATTCCTGTACTCGTTTCTTGATCGTTTGCTTTACGGTTGAGTTCTTGATGGCGTTTATGTAATCCCAGAGATTGGGGTGGGGCCCTATAACGTTCCGGAGAAGTGACAAAATGACTACCTACAAGCCATGGTCGATCTTCTTCGCTTCAGCGGAAGAAATTAGGCAGCATCATAGAGCTGCATGAACTCCCTGCACATTATCATTTTCTAAGGGGATAGTGTTATCGAAGGAGATATTAGATTTTTGGAAGCATTTTCAGAAGCAAATTCTCCATGGACCATCTTGTGCATTCAAGTCAAAGCTTCTCGAGCACTACGACCCTTTTTGCTTTGAACTCAAGCTTCCCTTGTGCACTGCTTGGTTCCGCTGAGCCATAGATCTCAAGCTCCCTCCCCATGAGATTAGAGAGTGAATCCTTGCTCAGGATAATTGACGACTGGTCTGATTTCAGTATATCAGCGATGTAACCCTGCGCATCTCCTGGCATGTACTGTCTCGGATCCTGGTTGCTAAGAGACACTTCGGTTACTCCAGTTCCATCATCAATTTTCAATCGTCCTACCAAGACGACTCTTCCGGTCTTAGTGGATTTGCATTGATCACAATGGAAACTACCCTCGGAGGCTTTTAGCTCTGAATTGCATGTCTCGCACACGGCCACAAGTTTCTGTTCGCCTACGAGATCGAGCACTAGCCCTTTGACCCACGTGGTTAACCCGGGTTCGAGTGTGATTACGTGGCGTATATCCTCCCAAGCAGGCCGCTCCTTCACCGATTGGTCGATTGTCTCGATTTTGGTCAGCGGAATCGAGCTCAACTCCATCTGTCCAGAGAGACCCGGGCGAACTCTCAAACCCGTTACTCTTATCCGAGTTCCTGGTCGAAGTTTCGCGACATTATTTGCTTGATCCCTCCAAAGGGTAACCTTTGCCGAACCCACGTCGTCCTTGAGAGTGAAAGACGCAACATTCACTGTCTCTCCCTTCTCAGTCGTAACTTGCCGAACCAAGGGCTCATCTGAAACTGTACCCTCGGTCACCAAGAGCCCTTTTGCGGTATCTATTGCATTCAGTTTCGTCACTAACGGAGCAAAATCAGGTCTCGCGGTCGATTTCTGCAAATCACCAGACCTGCCGAGACTGAGCCTCAATTCACCCATTCTTTCACTGACAACGACGCCTCGCGCCTCAACCCAATCGCCCTGTGAAAGCTGACTCACCAACTCCGCCTTATCGTCCCAGAGCGAGATGGAGGCAATTCCAGAATCATCGGCCACAATCAATGATGAAACCTTCCCGGATTCGCCCGTTGTACGTTTGAACTCCCGAGGAGCAGCCTTCGCCAACACCGAGACTGTTAAGTCTACGGCGCCGCTTCGGGGCGTCAAGTCGGAAATCTTGTAGGTTCTTGGTACAGGGGCTTTCAAGTACTCTGGAGCTGAATCGAGGATGGCAACTTGGCTTCGTCTTTCCGCATGTAGCTCAAGCCGAGAATTGTTGTCCAATTTTGTTCGTGCGTTGATTATTTGTAGAATGTCTCCTTTCTTTATCTCCTTGAGTTCATCAGCTCGCTCGTTCCAAGCCACGAGAGGGATGCTTCCCGACTCGTCTGCAATTATGGTTCGGAGCACACTTCCATTCCGGTCCTCTTTTGTGAATGAGTAGAGCCGTGGATCGGCTTGAACAATACCTAGAGTGTTTACTTGAGTTCCGTCAGCTGCGATCTTACCTAAGGGAATGAAGAGATCCTTGAACTGGGGGAAATCCGAGGTCGGTAGGTCTTCCGGATCGATCTCAATGCTACTCCGATCCCCTGCGTGGACCTCAGCATCCCCGGCCAAGCCTTGTCTAGTATAAGCGTGGCCTATCCTAATGACTCGCCCCTGAAGATCGCCTGCTCTTGCAGCGACATCCACGTGTCTATCCCAAAGCGCACAGCTGACTCTCCCGCTCCCATCAATAAGGACAAGACGCATAACTCGGCCAGGTGTCCCGTCTCGTCTTTGAAACTGCTGTGGTGGCCAAGCTAGGAGTACACGACCCGAGATTGTAACGTCGTTTAGTCCGCTTACAAGATCCTTGACTTGCATCCTTCCTAGTTCAGTGCCGCGAGTTTGAATCAGTAGTTCCTCAGCTACAAGACGAGCGGCGCCTTCGTCGGAGAGTAGCCCTCGGCCTTCTTTCTTCTTTTCATCGATCAGAGAGAGGATTTGGTCTTCAGACAGGTCCTTACGTTTCAACAGGATTTCCTGGACTATTGTGTGCACAGCGGACAGAATCGGTTCCACCTCGCTCTGACATGCAGCTGTAGTTGATGTCTGAACAACTAAGTCTTCTCTTTCTCATTTGCGTCGAAGGTTTCTGGGAAAATTCCACAGCACGTTGATGTTCCTCTTTCGGAACATTAATAAGACTCCTTCCGTGCCGCATCAACAGCGCGGAGGGCGAGCCGACAACGCGCAGTGTGCATAACTCAGCACAGAGCATTCGCGTGTCCTCGCCTTACCGCCTCTAACCTCAAATCCGATGCACAGATCCCCTGCGACTTTTGCGCGTCATCAAGAGACAGGTGAACACTAACGAAAACTATTCAAACGCAGACGAACATTCCTTTCTCTTGATCCCCTAATGGAAGCCCCATACGAGAAGGTTGGGAGAATCACTCACTTCTACTCGAAGGCTAGCGTCGCGATAGTCGAGCTGAACGCGCCTCTAAACAAAGGAGATAAGATCGTCATTAGAGGCAGCACCACTAACATTGAGCAGACGGTCGACTCTATGGAAATTGAGCACAAGCAGATTCCGAACGCGCAAGCTGGTCAGTCTGTCGGCATGAAGGTGAATGGTCGCGTTCGCGAGAACGACCTCATCTACAAAGTAAAACCAACTCCACCCACATAGCATGGATTCCTAGAATGCGTCCCACAACCTTAGAATAGGCGTCAAGAAGTAAGCGCCTGAAGAGCGTTCAAAACATGCCCGAAGTTACAATCGAAGGAACGGTCCTTGTCGTTACTCCAATTCAGTCTGGACAAGGAAGACCTATGGTGCAGATAACGTTGGGAGACCCGATCAAAGGTCCAATCACATTACCGCTCGATATGGATAGAGAAATCGCCGGCGTCACAATAGCGGTTCAGCGGACATTGAGCCAGCTGCCCGGATTCGGCCAACAACTCGGTACCCCCAGACTTGTTGTCACGTTAACAGAAGAAGAGTATCAGGAACTGGGACGACCCAGATACCCTGACCACTTAACGATAACTCTGAAAGTACAATTCTAATCCATTGAACGCGCCGACCGGCGAGATTGACACGCAGATGAGTTATGGATTCAGATGGATGATAGGAGACATCTGGCAAGAGTACGGTCCAAATGGTTGGACAACGGTGAACGAGCACCTGAGTTCAACCCATTCAGGTCATGATCCAATCTCGTTCGGTGTCGGTCAGGGTGAATGGCGTTTCGCCATCAAATTGCAGGGAGACACGCACGATCTTTATTGGTCGTATACTGTCGTCGTGCTGGATAGAACAGGTCTGAATAGTACAAGGACCATATTCCCACTAAGATCTTAAACGAAAGCCCAACAGCTACCGTTTCTATTGTCTAAGTTAATCACCGAAGAAACGGCTCTCGACCTCGTAGAAGACTGGGCTCCTCGTTTTTGCGTGTTGTGTGAGGTGCGGCAACGCAATTTGATCTGCGACAGTAAAGCGAATCAAAACGTGCGCTTTATTTCAGTGCTTCCTTCTGGCCGTAGAAGTCCCTTTCTGGCGAAAGCCTGTTGAACAAATCAGATTCTATGTAGGGCTTCCCCTTTGCGACAAGATGTGCGAGATTCCTGGCAATTCCGGGTCCCATCATGAAACCTTGACCGCACATTCCAACGGCAAGGTAAAGTCCGTTGACACGCAAAGCTTCTCCGACCACTGGCATACCATCCGGAGTCATTGGGTACCGACCTCGCCATAATCTACGAATGATCAGATTCTTGAATCGTGGAATCAAATCCACAAGTCGTCTGGCTACTACTGGTAGAAATTCTGACGTGCATCGCCTATCCTCTCCGGGGATTATGGGTGATGGTGTATAACAGAAGATTATCGAACCATCATGGGTTTGACCGAAGTAGAAGTTGGACGTCTTACCTTCAGGTCCCGGCCTGAGGTCCACTACGAGGGGGTCGAGGAATTGAGCGACGGGCATGGATATGCCAGCTTCATGAGAGTCTGGAGATATGGGCACATTTACTCCTGCAGTGGCAGCAATTATACTGGCTCGCGCTCCAGCTGCATCCAATACGACGTCTCCCTCGATGACACCTCTATTCGTTTTCACACCGACTACTCTACTGTCTTTCACGAGTATTCGTTCGACACTTTCGCCCAGACGGAATTTCACTCCGAGCCTCTTGGTTTCGGCAGTTAATGAGGATGCGAATAGCAACGGCGACGCCTGTCCATCCTCTATTGAGAGCGTCCCACCCCTCAGTCCGCTGCCGTTTATTCCTGGGACGGCTTTCTTTATGCCGTCCGGATCCAGCCAATCGGTCTTCAAATCATATTTGAGCTGGATCGGCAGCATGCCTTTCAGTAGTTCTTCGTCTTGTTCCCGGTAGACTGGAAAGCAGTAGCCACCCATCTTCCAACCAATATCTGTCCCTGTCTTCTCTTTCCACGTAGAGAAAGTTCTGAGGCTGTCTTTGCAGAGGACTATCTTTGCTGGCTCAGAGTGGGTGGCTCTTACTCCGCCGATTGCTGCTTTGAAATCACCCTGTCCCGGAGCCATCTCTTTGTCGATAACGGTCACGTCCAAGCCTTCTTGCGCGAGGAAGTAGGCAGAAGGCATGCCCACTGCCCCTGCACCGATGACGAGAACGTTCGTCATTTCTGTTCCTCCCGAATAAGAGCCCTCATTGGCACCTCCATAGCGAAGGGCCGTCTTACATACCCAATCACAGACTCGAGAGGAACACCCTCTTCCCGAAAAACATCCTTCACGAGGTTTTCACAGGTTTTGCCGCCGCATGGACCCATACCGGAGCGAGTGGCCGCTTTGATGGCGTTCAGATCCCTTACGCCCATTCGGATCAGGCGTCGGATCTCATTCTTGCTCACTCGTTCGCAAAGACACAACATCACCTCGTCCTGGGCTGAATCATACGTTGGCCCAATTGATTCTCCCTGGTCCAAGCCTTGAACTCGAATGCCCGCAACCTTGGTGGCGAGACTTGACTCGACTTCTACTTGCACCATCTTCCTCTTGTCCATCCACTTGAGCGCTCGCACATGCCGAACGATTCCGGAACCCACCACCTCGCCCTCGAAGCCGCTGAGCGCCACTTCCTTTCCCACCGTAATGTACTGGTCGTCAAGTTCCCAAGGAATCCATACTTGCGCGTTCTTCTGTGTTGGGTCAAATCGCTTGTCCACGACGGTGATAGCTAGGCCAGGGCAGATCGAGGCGCACTTGAGGCATCCAACACATTCTCCGTCCCAATGCGGAAGGGACATGATGCTCTCGCCCTCAAGCATGACCCAACCCTTGGGACAGGCTTCTACACAGGGATTGCATGGGATCTCCTGAACGCACCGGATTACTGGAAAGACCTTGGAATGCGATGGAGTAGTTTCTTTGAACTCGTGAATCGGACCAGGCCGACTGCGGAGCAGTTCAAGCATCTGTGACCATTCCGCCGGAACGTCGATTTTCTTGCCAATGCCTTGTAGGATCTCACGCGCGCTCACTCGACCTGAGAACATGGCAGCGGAAGCTTCAGCGATCAGACCCGCGTCACCCGCTTCATATGTTTGAATTCCCATCAGCTTCGCTTCCTGCGCCAGTTCGTTCACGGGATTCAAGCCAACAGCGATCAGCAACGTGTCAACCTGAAACTTGCGTTCAGTTCCGGGGATGGGTCTGAACTTCTCGTCAACTTTCGCTGTGACAACTTCTTCGACGTGTCCTCTTCCTGAGGCTTTGATTATGGTGTGAGATGTGAAGACTGGAACTCCAAGTCTCTTGATCTTATCCAAGTGTACTTTGTATCCGCCAACTTTCGGGAGAGCTTCGACGAGGCCCACAACTTGCATTCCTGCTTGGAGCGCATGGTATGCGGCGATCAAACCGACATTGCCACCGCCTACGATGAAAATGCGCGATGAGGGCTTCACCAGATCTCTATTCACGAGGGTTTGGAACGCGCCTGCACCGAAGACTCCCGGGAGATCGCATCCGGGAAATGCGAGAAACTTCTCCCTAGCGCCGGTGGCCACTAAGAAATGACTTGGTTTGATCAAGCAGTATTTTCCACTGCGAACTACGCCGACCTTGCCGTCAACGAAAACTCCAACAACTGGTGAGTCTAACCAAATCCCCACATTCTTGAATTGGGCAAGCTCCTGCGCGAATTGCTTGGCTATGTCGATCCCTCTCGTTCCGGCCCGGCATTCACGAACTGATCCGAAGAAGTTGTGGGTCTGAAGAGTGAGTTTGCCCCCTATCTCATGCTTATCATCGCAAACGATCACGCCTACGCCATTCTTGCCGAGTTCCAACGCGGCATTGAGACCCGCAGGACCAGCGCCAGCAATGAGAACATCCACAGACAGCTCGGGAACCTCAATGGTACCAGCGGGGGTGTCGTCCTCCGGCAACTTAGGAAGACCCTCGACGGGCTGAATCTGCACACCCTCATGAACGGGAGTTATACACGCTTTAACGGGTAGACCATCTGCAATCACGAGGCAGTGTGAGCACTGACCGTTAGCGCAGAAGATACCCTGCGGGGCACCATCTTTGTGATGGCGTCCGAAGCATTGTACTCCATTCGCAATGAGCGCTGAGGATATCATTTCTCCATCTAACGCGGAATATGTGTCGTCCTGCCATCGAAAGCGGAGTTTCCGCTTCTGTGGAATCTCTAGTATCGGATGGGTTGAGATGCGTTGAGCTGATGATTCCGTACCCATACCCAGATTCCACTGCCGATAGAACGAACACAGGAATGGTTGGCTAAACGCTGCCTACATACTCTCAATGCTGGTATTGAGAGAAGACTTGCTAGCAAAGGTTATGGCTTCCAAACTAACACCAAATCCCAAGTGCAACGAATGTCCGAAGGAAATGAAGCTGAGAAGGGAAAGTGGAAACTCTCCCACGTCAGTACGTATACCGAGAATGTCTGCGAGACCTTCACGGACGATAAGGGCAAGATCCATTATCGATGGTTGTACCCGGATGGTAAGATCGAGTACATTTGCGCCTGCCACCAGTTCCTAAACAGGTAGGCTCAAGCAGGACAACTCTAGGCTGCGGGATTTGCGGAAATTGGCTGTAGCCATGATTTGAGTCTATTACTGCGCGGATTGCGAAATGGATCCTAGTTCGGTTTTCTGCTGGACTTGATTCGCTTTCTGTAGCGTTGTTTTTTCTTTTGCCTTTGGCGGATTCTGAAGGCGGTTCTGCTTAACCTGTGCGGCATGCCGCAATTGCTCCTGAATATCTGCCAGTACAAATCATTCCATATATGTTAAGCGGCTCGCGTAAGATATCAGCATGAGCATCCGACGCGAACGCAATCGCTATATTGCGTGGTCCGACGTGAACACGACAGAAGGAAGCGGCAGTCACTCTTGTCGGTTGAGGAACTTTCAAGCAAAGGATCGCCAGCCTGCCAAGAACCGTTTGCGTATCTTAGAGAACAGTTGAAGGCTGATCAGAGTGTCGAGGAGACGGTTGAATATGAGCCGCTGAAGGAAAGCGAAGCGCCAAGCTACAATGTCAGAGACACCCCGAGAGTGCGTGTCTTCTTTGGTGATAAGCTGGAGGTCTTTCTCTTCATCCCCGAGAAATCTGTGGCAAGCGTCAAAGCGGATTCATCGATTCCGGAAGCTCTCAGAGCCTAGGTTGATTGTGCTCAACTTGGCGGCATGAGTCGCCTACTCCGAATTCAACTCGGATCCAAGCAAGATGCAGAAGTCCTAATGCCACTCATCAAAGGTGTCACTCGGCAATAAGCAGGCAAGCATCAGACGATTTCATTGTACTTCTGAACGAACTCCTGATCGATTACTCCTGAGACAACTCTTGTCGAGCCATCAGGAAGTATGATGGACAAGCCCGCAGCGTGATATGGTAAGTCAAATCTCTCCAGTTTCTCTGAGTCTTCAGTTTCGTAAATCTTCATCCATCTTCCATTTTCAGCGCGAAAGCAGTAGAGCTTCTGGATCCTCCGTTCGCCAATCCCGCCAACGCGTCCCCCTGCAGCGCCCGGTGCACTGACTGGGAGCTCGATGACGTAGAGGCAGTTTCCTTGTTTATCGGATCTCAAGTCGACCGGTTTTTCTGCCACAAAGATTCGTCGTTTCTTTTCGCTCATCAGCTGCGCTAGTTCCTCTATCGGAGTCAAGCATGATTCGCCTAGAACGAAGTCTCAGAGAACAGAAGTCAGTTGGAGATAGCTGCAATCTGAGGCTTTGATGCTGACCTTAGGACTGTGAGGGCTCCAGTCTTCCTGCTCAGAGCGAGTTGCATTTCTCCCCTGAAGTTTCTGACTCTAGCGTCGTGGATTTCAACGAAGTCGCCTTCAGAGACTGCGGAGATTTGTCCATTCCAAACAACCAACGGTATCTCTCCTGTCCCATCCGACAGCGTCACAGAACATACTAAGAGTGGGTTGCCTTCTCTTGATGTGACCGCTCTTACCTCGGATTTTCTGACAACCTGTGCCTTGAAGGATACGCTCTTCAATCCGAGTTTTAGTTCGCTGATGGCCCTTTCTCTATCAACGTCTAGATCGCGATCCTCTTCCTCAAAATTCATGTAGCGGAACTCGTCAGGCAGCCTTTTGAGCCGATCGATAGAATCGTTTGGAATCTTCGCCTGTCCTAGGGGTTTGCCGCCGAGGGAGAACATAAAGACTAGGGAATTTTCGTTTCGTTGGCGGACGTCGACGGTGATCTTTCCGGCGCGAGACTTGCCGCGTTTGCGTGCGGTTGTCAATGCCGTATGCAGGATCACAGGGGTGAGACCGTGTTTCTTGGTTAGCTGGAGGAGGTAGACTAGATCTCTGTCTAGGCCACGTTTCTTTGGAATGTTTCTTAGCGTTGTTATGATGTGCCGCCCAAGGTCAGGTTAGCGCCATCCGTAATAAAGGGCGCGCAATCTGTCCCTGCACTTTCTCGAGGCTTGAGCTTGTCTACATGATTCGCGGGAGGAAAGCTCTCAACGTCACGAAGCCCAGTAGAGCCAATACTGCGGCGATGACGATGAAGATTATGATGGCTACTATTGCGATTAGCAGAGCCTTAAGCCATCCGCAATTGAAGAAGTGTTTGATCAAGACCAGCCATACTATGATGACTATGAGAGTGACCAGTATACCGGGAATGAATAGGTATCCGAGGACTTCCCCGATGATTGTTCCCAAGGCAGCAATCCATAAACCGTGGGTGAGTTTCGCCTTCCCTTTGCCTTCAAGAGCTCGGGCCGCAAGCCAAAGAACCGGTCCTATGATTATAGTGTTAACAATGATGTGGAGAACTGCTGCGTCTAGGTTAACCGCCAACTAGTCCACTTGAGCCTATTCGGTTCGAGATTGAGATATAGCGCTTGGGATTTTTCTTGTGAATGTGACTCTTTTGTTCTCATCCTTGACTATTGTCAAGTGGAGGCGGATCTCTTGCCAAGCTCGCCATCGAGCATGAACAGTGCACTACCATCGCTTCCGATCATTTGGAGCTTCTGCAGAACTTCATGAGCGGTGGTTTCTTCCTCAACTTGCTCCTTCACAAACCATTGAAGGAAATTCTCTGTGGCGTAATCCTTCTCGGATTTCGCCAACTCAATTAGCTTGGTTATCAGTCCTGTGATCTTCTGTTCGTGCTGGTAGGCGTCTTGAAAGACGAGTTTGTTGGATTTCCAATCGGAAGGAGGGGCATCTATCGGTTGCAAAGTCACTTTTCCCCCTCTCTGAATGAGATATTCGTAGAACTTCATTGCGTGCTCAGACTCTTCTTTTGCTTGGACTCGCAACCAGTGTCCGAAGCCTTTCAGGTTACCTGATTCGTAATGCGCGGCCATCGATAGGTATAGGTAGTATGAGTAGAACTCCTTGTTCATCTGATCGTTCAGAGCGCCTTCCATCTTCTTACTTAGCAAAGACAGACTGACATCCTAGAGAGATGGAGCTATGTCAATACGGTTGCGACATAAGTCTTCCTGCTAAACCGCTTTGGAGTAGACTGTGGGGGTCTATTTCATGAAATCTCGCTTGTCTACATTGACATTCAGGTTTTTCAAGTATGATGGAGAGTTGCCAGCCGAGCCCGCGAGTGTGAAGAGAGCGGCGACGTGGAACTTGAAGTGAGCATCCTTGTTCTCGCCTGCATAGGTCATCATGATCTCGCCAGGTCTCCCAGTGACGCTCTTCTCATGCCGAATCTTTATGTTCCTGTCTCTTTCGGTGAACCAAGACTCGATTTCCTTTCGCATTGTTGGTTCAACGGAATCGAACGATATACCTTTGTGTGCTTGTTCGAAATTTGCGGAGAGTGTCTTCCTACATTCTCTGCTGAGGCTGGTCATGTAGACGAACGCTTTTTCCACGAGTTCTCTGCTCGATGGTGTATCAGTCAAATCGGAGACATTCCATCTAAGCTATGTTTTCTTCTCAAAATACTCTTTCAGAGGTTTCCAGTAAGAGTCGATCCAGCCCTGTTTATAGGAGTCGGCCTGGTCCGCCGGGACTCGCGAGTGAACCATAGTCAGCTCGGTGCCTCCTTTCTTTTCTTTGAAGGTAAACGCCACAGTTGAGGGTGGGCTGTCTTTGGGCCACTCTGTAGTTCTCCATTCCTGAACTATCCTCTTGCCCTTCTCCAACTTGAGATACCGTCCAGATATGTATCCGTCCCACGCTGTGAAGACTCCCCCAACTTTGGACTCGCCGGTTGCTTTTGCGCCTGTGAACGCCGAGTGCGTCTTAGGATCAATTAGCGCATTGTAGAGTTCCGCCGGTTTCGCTAGAATGAGTGTTGTCTGCCTGATCGTTCTGGTTGCGTTGGCCATGTATCTCCTCTCAGCTCTACTTAGTTATCATTGTATTGTGACCTACTTGAGAGCATGCATCAAAGTTCTTACAGTTTCTATGAGTATTCCATATGTTATATATTGCAGGCGAGAGAGTACAGAGCCTACCGTATCACAATGCGAATACCACAGTCTCGAAAGAGGGGGTGAATGATCAGAATGGTGAAAGTTACTGATGATGGATTGTTCCCAGCTTCACGTGAGAAGGTTTGGCGTCTCATACAAGCTCACAACACGGATGTCTACAACATACATCCAAGCGTCAAATCAGTGAAGCCACTACGCAAGGAAGGCAACCCTGATGTCGTTGAACAAGAATGGGACATCAATGGCCAGCGAGTCAAGATCGTGGCCAAATTCACCGCGAACCCCCCAAATAACCTCACAATTGAATTCCTAGAAGGACCAATGACGGGCAAGATGGTAAACAATTACACTGAGGTTTCCGGTGGAACTAAGGTAGTAACCGAGTGCGACATGAAATCCAAGCTCATGGATGACAAGCAGCTGGAAGGCGCCGTCAAACAATTCCTCAACGATGGGTTCAACGACGACGTGCGATACCTTAACAAAATGAAGTAGAGACCGGATGCAGGAGCCTTCAACCCCTAGCAGTCCATTTTTTGCACCAAAACCCGGAAGCGATTTCAAATGAACCGCCTAACAAGACACATAATCGCAACCGTCACCTCAGCTCTTGTCGGCGTATCATCGCTGACGATTGCTTTCGTGGTCGGAATATATGCAGTTAAGCACGGCATCCCTTGGGGCTTCGCGGCGTCGTTCATATTCGCTATAGTCGTGCTAGAGAGCGTTACCGTTTACGTTGTGAAGAAACTGTTGGTCGACTATTGGTAACAGAAATAAGTGTGACTACTGACACGCAGTTTCGGCTCCGAAAACAGGATTACTAGGTTCAGTGTGTGTTAAGGTAGCATTCTTCAATTAGATACCGTTCAGGGTGACTCAAAATTGCCTCGATTGCCCGAGAGAATAAGCAAATTAAGAGTCTCGGTTCTTCCGGATTTCTTCACCGATAGAATTCTTCTTGTCCCATCGATTCGACAACTGTCACGTCAAGTATTACAGAAAGCAGATGCGGGTGGCGGGAATATACGGGAATTGTCACAGACGGAGATCCGGGGCGGGAATGCTACGAACCTCGCCTTTGCGTTATCTTCGCTTTCGGTCAAGACGCGACTTTATTGCGTTGGGAACAATCTCACGCGAGCCGTAATTGCTACTCATCCTATGAATTGCGAAATCAGAGTTATCGAAGGAAAACCGGGTTACACTATAGCCTTCGAGTTCCGTCACAAGGGTAGAATCGTCAACGTGATGCTCAGTGATGTTGGAGATGTAGCTCATTTTGATGGAGAGCAACTGAGCGGGGGCGACTTGAACGATTTTGGGCAATCAGATTGCATTGCCTTGGTCAATTGGTCATGTAATGTGAAAGGAAATGAGCTTGCCGAGAAAGTCTTCAACCTGAAAGGGAGAACTGGAAGGTTGAACTTCCTTGACCCCGCCGATTTTTCAGGAGCTGAAGCAAGAATCAGGCCACTGGTGAAGAATATCATGGAGAAAGGATGCATCGACGTACTGAGCTTGAATGAGAACGAGGCCCGAACCCTAGCGCGCAGACTTTCAGTTGGAATACTCCCTGCATCATACCGGGTCAAGGATCTGAGAAGGATCTCGGCGGCACTTCATGAGACTCTCTCGGTCACGATTGACATCCATACACCGATTGGGTGCACGTCTTCGGTAGGTCATGAGACGTATTGGGTTGACTCGTTCGGTAGGGTTGGAGGAGTAGTCACCGGAGCAGGAGACGTTTGGGACGCTGGTGATATCATAGGGCATCTCCTCTCCCTTGAAGGGGAAAGCCGACTTAGGTTGGCAAACGCGTGCGCCTACCTATACGTAGCAGGCAAGAATGCTGAGCCACCTAATCTTTCAAGTCTCATTAGATTCCTTCATAAGAAGAGAATCGTATTGACTTAACAGTTGGAGAGCTACGGAAGCAAGGATTCAGCGTCTTCCACATTGCTCTTCACGTCTCTCAGAAACTTGGCTGCTGGGACCCCGTCTATGATTCGGTGGTCGAAGACTAGCGTCAGCAAAGTTGAGGGTCTTGTTGATACTCGATCTGCGGTTGCATATGGTTTGTATGCTATCCGCCCCAATCCTAAGATGGCGCATTGGGGCGGATTGATGACTGGTGCAAATGATTCGATGTCGTAGGCACCGAGATTAGTAATCGTGAACGTCCCTCCAGTCAGTTCTTCAATCGTCAGTCGGTTTTCTTTCGCCTTCTCAGACAATTGCTCGATTTCGGTGTTGATTTGCTTCAGCGATTTCCTATTCGCGCTCTGTATCACCGGAGCAACCAAGCCTTGCTCGGTGTGAATTGCCACTGCCACATTAATGTCTGAATAAGTGGTGATTTCGTCTCCTTCGATTGTTGAATTCATCACCTGGTTCCTTTCCAAGGCCTTCGCGGCAGCTCTTACTGCATATGCACTGAAGCCGACGTGATCCTGTCTATCCTTCAGTTCGATGAACTTCGTTGCGTCAGCTTCTATGGTTAGCGTGACTGGAACAGCCGTTCTAGCACTGTATCCCAGCCTCTCTGCTACTGCCTTTCTGATGCCTTCAAGTCTCACTTTTCGCAGCACGGCGGGTTGGGACACTTTAGGAGGCACGTGCTCACTGGAGGCTCGACTCGCCACAGCCAAGACATCTTCTCTCGATATCCGCCCTCCAGGTCCGGTGCCGGTGAGCTTGGTGAGGTCAATGCCGTGCTCTTGCGCCAATCGTCGAGCTGCTGGAGATGCGATAACGCGTTCGCCCTGAGCTTCTGCGGGTTTCCCATGATGAGCGACAGCTGTCTCTCGCATCGCTGGACTTCCCAGTGTGGACACAGCTTGAGAGCTTGGAGCGGGCTCACCGATTATTGCGACGGGTTTGGAGACTTCGATGTCTGTTCCAACGGGAACAAGTATCTTGGTGAGCACGCCGCTCTCTGGTGCTTCCACCTCGAAAGTTGTCTTCTCTCCTTCCACTACTAGAATCGGTTCGCCCTTTCGGACGGACTCTCCTTCCTTCTTTAGCCACTCGACAATCTTCCCTGATTGCATTCCGGGGTCTAGTCGAGGCATTACAACTTCAGGCATAGCAGACCACTATGACATTATCCGACCTACGGCTTCAATGATCTTGTTGGCGTTCGGCATATACTGTTGCTCTAACGGAGGCGAGAACGGAATAGGGGTTTCCGGACAGGCCACACGAATTATTGGCGCATCAAGATAGTCGAAGGCAGCTTCGGTTACCGCAGCCGAAATCTCCGAACCGACGCCGCCCGTTCTAACGTCGTCGCTTGCAACAACTAGTCGCGAGGTTCTCCTCACTGAATCAACGATCGTCTCCAAGTCGAGCGGTTGCATGGTCCGAATATCGATGACCTCTGCTGAAACGCCTTGTTCCTCAAGTTTCTTTGCGGCCGCGAGGGATTCACCGACGAGCCTCGAAATGCCGACAATTGTCACATCATCCCCTTTTCTCTTCACCTCAGCTTTTCCGAGTGGAATGGTATATTCTTCCTCTGGGACAGGCCCCTTACCCCTGTATAGAAGTCCGCACTCAACGAAGACCACCGGGTTCTGTTCTCTGATAGCTGATTTCAGAAGCCCTTTAGCGTCATGCGGATCGGAAGGTAGAACAACTTTCAATCCCGGCACCTGAAAGAGCCACGACGGAAAGAACCCCGAGTGCTGGGCTCCGTGCTGGCGTCCTAGACTGTATTGGGTTCTGAGAACCATCGGAACCTTAAGTTGACCACCACTCATGAAACGTATCTTTGCTGCTTGCGTCGCAAGCTGATCCAAGCAGATTGGGAGAAAGTCCATGTACATGATCTCCGCGACTGGCTTCATACCAGCCAGAGCCAACCCGACTGCAGCTCCCACGATTGCTGCTTCGGAGATCGGTGTGTCCTTTACTCGTTCGGGACCGAATTCTTCGAGAAGACCCCTCGTCACCCTGTATACTCCTTGGAAGACTCCAATCTCTTCTCCGAGCAGAATGACGTTTGGATCCCGGAGCATTTCCTCTCTGAGGGCTTCTCTAAGGGCATCGGCGTAGGTTAGTTCCCTCATCTTTAGACACCTTCCGCATACACGTAGCGCTTGATTTCGTCAAAGGGCAAAGGAGAACCTTCCATAGCGAAGGCGACGGATTCGTCGATCTCTTTCTGGACCTTTGTTTCGGCTTCATCGACTTCTGCTTGTGTCATGAACTTGTGTTCGATGAGACGTTTTTTGAAGGTTGATATTGGGTCTCGTTCCATCCATTTGACTACTTCGTCTTTTGGACGATAGTCGCCCTTGTCGTAGACCCCATGGCCCTTCGTTTTGTAAGTTAGGCATTCGAAGAAAGTAGGTTCGGAATTGTGCCTAGCTCTTTCCGCAGCTGCTCTTGTGGCCACATAGACTGAGATGACGTCGTTTCCGTTCACGACTACCGTCTCCAAGCCATAAGCTCGGGCTCTTTCGGCGATGCTCGGACTGGAGACAGACCGTTTCACATGGGTTGACATTCCGTACTGGTTGTTTTCACAGAACAGGAGGACGGGAAGTTTCCATAGGGATATGAGATTCACGCCTTCGTGAAATGCTCCGGTGTTTACGGCTCCATCCCCGAAGAAAGTGGCGACGATATTCTTGCTCTTCTTCTGTTTCAGTCCAAGTCCGACGCCTGCCGTTATCGGTATTCCACTGCCCACGATTGCTGTGGCATAGAGGGAGCCGGTTTGTGGGTATATTGCAACGTGCATAGAACCGCCCAGGCCTTTGCAGTTGCCTGTGGATTTTCCAAAAAGCTCAGCCATGCAGAGGTTAGCGGGCACATCCTTCGCAAGCGCGTGTCCGTGACCACGATAAGTGGTGACCGTAAGGTCCGTAGGTTCGAGTGCCATAATGGCACCAACAGCTATCGCCTCTTGTCCTAAGTAGAGGTGGGACGGTCCGATTAGCAGACCCTTGACCAAGAATAGTTCTTCGACTTTCTCCTCGAACTTCCTGATGAGGACCATTTTCTGGAGCATCTGACGGAGCTTCTCCTTCGTCAGACCATGTTTCGCAAACTCATTCTCCGGAACTTCATGAACTTGAGTCAAAGATGTCAAGAGCCTGATCAGCCACCCGCTTGAGACAGTAAGGGCATTAGCTCAGTTCTACTGACTTTTAGCTTTCTAGGCTAAATTCTCCTCCAAATCATCAGCGACCCCGTTGCTACGATACCAGCATTCACCCTGTAGCGGATACTGTTCCGAAATCAACAGTAGAACTTGGGAACTCCGACGTCTTTGTCATCGAGTCTTTTCGTGATTCACATGGTCGTGAGTACACAATATTCACATTTATGATACGTGGGAAAATTTAGTGTTCGACCGCGAGGCAAGCTCTGCTCAGTAAGACGGCTCATCGTTTCTCTGCTCGCGATCAGGTACTACTTCGTGCGGGAGTCTGTTTCCGTGGCTGTTGAAGACTCCGATGTCACTGTACGATTGGAATGGGTAGGCAGTGATTACCATAATCTTTCCGTAGAAGTGGTTCAGGTCGTGGATTGAGGGTTGGAGGGAACCGGAGGGATGCGAATGTGAGACGCCCATCACACTTAGGTCCATTGGTAGCATCATGTGAGGGAAACTCGAGAATCCACGTCCATGCGTAGCCAGCGGAGGGATCAAGACATCGTTGATCAGGATCTCTTCTTTCTGTGCTCTGCCGCGCAGAAGAAGAATGGCTTCATTGGGGTATGCACCGAGTGCGTAGCTGAGAATACTGTCTGCCACCGACTTCTCGAATCGAACGCGTTCAATCATTTCAAGAGCGCCTTTTCTAATTGTAGGAGACCATTGATCGCGCGCTAGTTAGCTTATGTTGGTATGAACGAATCATCCCTATCGGGCTTCGTTCTATCAGTGTGCGAAATAAGTCCTAAATTCGATGTTGAAAGTACAGAATTGTTGAGGTTCGAGTCATGCGCGTCGCGAATGAGAGATTTCAGAGGCACATTCCGATTCTAATCGCCTTACTGTACTTCGCGACGGGTGACTATCTTTCTTTGATCCGGCAGATTCGATTGTTCTTCTGACAACAAGTCTTCCCGATGGACCACTCCGATGGGCAAAATAGTGAAATGGTGCGGGGGACGAGATTTCAGCCCCAATTTTCCAGTACGTGTAGGCCATCTGCTGAAATTAGACATCGAATAAAATGGTGCGGCCGTTTTGCTTTTGGGGGG
>Ga0315280_10001467_pt1 | contig 40532 bp, 33 predicted proteins | sample YL17G06_40_MG_FD_203697 | JGI IMG/M metagenome (GOLD analysis project Ga0315280, IMG submission 203697) | Sediment microbial communities from Yellowstone Lake, YNP, Wyoming, USA - YL17G06_40 | ecosystem: Environmental > Aquatic > Freshwater > Lake > Sediment | place: USA: Wyoming | collected...
AAATATGGTTCCGCGGATCAAGTGATCGATGGCAAATGGAAGCTTGTCACGCCCGGGCTTATCGATACTCACATGCATCTGGACGCAGCCTACTTGAGAGGGCTGATTCCTCCAAAGTGGATGGGTTGGCTTAGAGCGTACTTTGGGTGGTACTTTGATCTCATCGACGAGGAGGACTTCTACTACTCTGCTCTGTTCTGCATCGGCAAGCGCCTCCTGACCGGTACTACGACGATCGTGGACTCCGGCCCTCTTCCTGGTTTCGAGAAGCAAGCTGTAGAGGCCGTTGAGAAGAGCGGCGTAAGAGCCAATCTGAATCGCATCACAATGGACGTGTATGATCAAGCCCTAGGTGAAGATGGTTTCTCCCCCAAGCATAGGGAAGATACGGAGAAGGCGCTCAGAAACGGCTACGACTTCGTCAAGAGATACAACGGTCACTTGAGCAGAGTTAAAGCGGGGCTCTGCCTGATGCAAGTCCCGACAAGCAGTGAAACGCTCGGAAAGGAAGCACGGAGAATCGTTGACGAGCTGGATGGGACTTTGCATACTCACGCTGGGGTGCACGGGGAACTTCTCGAGAGGACGACCAAGCTCTACGGAGTTGGGGATATCGAGTATCTGGACAAGATAGGTGTCCTTTGCAATAGAATGACCGCGGCTCACATGGGTTGGCTATCCGATGCCGAGATGAAGCTCGTTGCTTCAAGAGGAGTAAACGTCTCGCATTGTCCCACTTCGACAACGATCAACGGGAAGGGAATCCTCTCCAAAGGCAACATAGTCAGGATGCACAAGATGGGAGTGAACATCGCTCTTGGAACCGATGAGCTCGACATAACCGATCTAGTGCGGGTAATGTTCGCAGTTCTTATACATAGAGACGTATGGATGGATCCCGGACTATTTCCGCTTGAGAAGATCGTCGAGATGGCCACAATCAACGGAGCCAAGGCGATAGGTATGGGAAACGAACTCGGTGCAATAGCCAAAGGGCGACTGGCTGATTTAGTACTTTTTGATTTGAAGAACGTGGACTTGATTCCTGCCTACGAGTATTCGTTGCTACCGAACTTGATAACATCAGCCTCCGGAGCTTCCGTGGATACGGTCATAGTTCATGGCGAACCCGTGGTTGAGAGTAGGAGGATAAGGGCTTTCGACATGGACGAAGTTGTCTCGCAGATCCAAGAACGTGCTGCGAGATACGTAGAATCGGCCGTGAAAGAAGGCATGCACCCAAGAACTGCTCAGCGCTCATTTCCCTTTGAGCTATAGTTGTCGATACTACAGCCGGGCGTAACGCGGTGGAGCCTGAACGGTCATATCTAGCTCCTACTTTGCGGGCTAATGACTTGATCCTTTTGAGGGTTCGTCTTCCAAATTCTATTCCCTATTTCTCCAACGGAGTCATTCCTAGAGAACCCGGATGCGGTGTGCAGGTCGGGGCATCTCAGGTGCGATGAGCCAGTTACCGATGTGGCTAGAACGTTCGGATTGAGTGGGCGAGAGTCTAATAAGATGCGAGGGGGAAGAGTGCTGAGCATGGGTAGGCTTGCTATCTTCGTGGACGGTAGAAGAATCGGGGCCAGGTTTCATGTGGCTCATCGCATCAGCGTTGCTGGGCACGGCCTAGATAGACTCCACGGCCACACGTATGATATCAGACTCTCTCTCGCTGGGTCGGATCAAGTTGCTTTCCTGTATCCCTTTGAGGCTCTGATGCAAATAATGGTTGAGGCCGTTGAACCGCTGGACAACAAGGTTCTCTTGGCCGATGGCGGCGGGAACGTGGCCAAGTTCGAGAATGGAACGGTCACCTATGTTTCTGCCGACGAAAGAAGGTACATGTTCCCGAGAGATGACATCGTACTCTTACCAGTGAGAGAAGTGACTGCCGAGGCGCTAGCCGACTACCTACTGAGCCAGATACTGCTGAAGCTGCGGAAGTCCGCCATAAGCACGAAAGACATAGCCGAAGTAGAGTTGACTCTTTGGGAGGGCTCCGAAAGGGGCGTGGTTGTCGGAGGTACGTTATAGTTTGGGCGCCAGAGTGACCGCGATTGTTCCCAAGTTACTGGTCGTGAACGAGAACGAAGTTCGCCAACATTCGTGCTTGATACTTGAGGATGCGGCGATCACCAAGATCGATGATGCGGACAGATACAAGGAATACAAGCCGGAATTCGTCATCAAGGGAGACGACCTCGCGGCCATACCGAGTCTTGTGAACGCCCACACGCATATCTCCGAAAGACTGTTGAGCGGAACCGGAGACGGGCTAACGCTCTACAAATGGTTGGAGAGTGTAGTCTGGCCGCACGGCTCGAAGTTCGAAGAGCGTGACGTCTACAACATTGGTAGACTCTTCGCAATGGAATGCATAGCCACGGGCGTCGGAGTGTTCAATGATATGTTCGTCAGCCACGGCTCATCGCTCGTCTTGAACGGTCTCGCACGTGCGATAGCAGAATCCGGCCTTAAAGGTCTCCTTGGTAGAGGAATAAACGAGCGAGACAGTGATGCGAACGTCGCCATGAAGGACATGTCGAATGCAATCGAGAAGTGGCACGGACACGATGGCAGGATTTTCGTGACAGTGTGTCCCGTCCTAGTCCATGCCAATTCCGAGGAGACGCTCTTGAGGCTCAGGAAGCTCGCCTACGAGAGGAAGTTGAGGATACACACCCACGTGGGCGAGACGCTAGACGAGTACCGATGGATGAAGAAGAACCATTCCATGACGACCATCGAGTACTTGGACGAGATTGGGTTCTTGGACAAGGATGTGGTTGCAGCACATTTGGTGTGGCTTGGACCTAATGACATGAACATCTTGAAGAAGCGAGGGGTGGCAGGCATCTACAATCCGTTGAGCAATGCAAGGCTGGGCGACGGTATTCCTCCCGCATGGGCAATGGTTAGGAAGGGAATCCCTGTCGCATTGGGCACGGACGGCTCGGCGAGTAGTGACAACCAAGACATGTTCGCAGCGATGCGCATGGCGTCTTTCCTGCCTAGGGCCTTTCACTTTGACGCATCGCTCATCAGTTCAAAGGATGTCTTCGCCATGGCGACAAGAGTGGGCTACGACATCCTGGGCCTCAAGGGAGGCGAGCTGAAGGTTGGAAATCCGGCAGACATAACTCTCATCGACCTTCATCATGCCAGCCTTTTTCCAGTCAACGACGTGATAGCTCAACTGGTGATGAGCTCGCATCCAGGTGTCGTCAAGGGAACAATCGTCAACGGGAAAACGCTCTACTATGATGGACAGTTCTCAACCCTAGACCCACACGACATAGTCTTAGGAACTGAGGAAACTCTGGAGAAACTGAGGTCGGCACGATGAGGACTCGCGCCGTTCAGCCCGAGAGAGCTCCAAGGCCATCATCAGATCTCCTTTGATCGAAAGCACGACGAAAGGAAGGGGCTTCCGGAACCCCGTTTGATGGTCGCGTATTCGGACAGTGGTTTCCGCTCAGTCTGTCTGCAGGCCTTGCGCATCTCGCTCATTCCTCGACTTGATGAAACTAGCCACTTGTTCCTCAATTCCCTTGGTCAGCGTGGTCCCGGCATTGCCCTTGAATCCTGCCTCGTGCGGGCTGGCGCTAACTCTGCGCATGCCTGCAGGCCAGATCGACCTCAATCATGGTGAACGGCCTGAAGGGGTTGACATCGATCGTGCGGTCTGCGATAGAGAGCTTTTAAGACCTCTTTTGGACATATCTGCATTCATGGAGACGAATGACATCTACTCGGCCGTAGTGATACAACCTGAGATCGAGTCTGTTGGGCATCGCAAAGAGATAGCGCAGAACCTGAACCGATACCTCGAGCTGATGGAAACCACGTACTTTGTGAAAATGGAAGTTCCCGAGTCCACAAGGAATTATGAGAGCTACGCTCCTGTCAGACTTGTCGCCTTCCCTGAAGCGTTTCTCACCAGTTTCTCGATAGAAGAGAAAGTCAGCCGGTTGGATGACATATTGCGCGAAGTTGTGATCCAGATACCGGGCGAAGAAACTGATAAGCTTGGGGAAAAAGCGCAGCAGCTCGGCATCTATATCTGTGGTTGCGCGTTTGAGTTCGATCCTGAATGGCCCGACCGTTTCTTCAACTGCGCCTTCATACTTGACCCAAATGGCAGAGTCATTCACAAGTACCGGAAATTCAACCCTGCAATCGAGTGGGAACTCACATCAAGTCCTCATGACATTTTCGACGAGTATGTTCAGAGGTACGGAAAAGGCAAGTCCCTAACTCAGACTTTCTTCCCCGTAACAGAGACTCCCATTGGGAAACTGGGCACGCTCATATGCAATGATGGGTTTTGGCCGGAACATTTCCGAGCACTTGCGATGAACGGAGCTGAGATAATCATCCGCAGCAACCTTCCTGAACCATACGTGTCTGCTCCGATGGAGACGTGGGAGTTACAGAACAGACTCAATGCCCAGGCAAACATGGTGTACGTGGTCGCGCCCAACACGGGTCTTGCTCATAGATGGGCTGTCAAGTGTACGAACCCCGGGGACTCGATGATAGTAGACTACGACGGCATCGTCATTGCTAGGACGCCATACCCAGGGGAGGCGATGACGGCAGGCATAATTCGGCTTGATCATCTTAGAAGGCGAAGAGCTGACCCGCTACACAATCTGCTGAGCCAGCTCAGAACGGAAGTCCTCAGGGAAATATACAAGGAATCCGTGTATCCCCCCAACACGTTGTCTAAGAAGAAGATAACACACGCCAAGGAACTCTACAAACGAGGTGCCCAAGAACTGGGTGTAATGCATACACTGTTTAAGCGAGGCGTCTTCACGAGGCCCACTCAAAGATAGCATCCGTTTCACGAACAAGCGAGCTGTTTCAGGGGCATTCTTGCCTCGAGAAGTAGTTTCCTGACACATGCTAGTAGTAGATCCTTCGCAACCATAGTATCAATGATCATCCAAACATAGGATAGTAGAGAAAAAAGAGGAGAAGAACGTCCGACCTTGAAGGGCTGCCAGGGCGCCTTATGGTGTCGGAGTGCCTATGACCGGTACTTGAATCTCGCCGTTCTTGATCTTCGCTATTACTTGGTTCGCTTGGTCGATGACTGACTGGGGCACGATGCTGGTATTCCACTCGCCTAATGGTCTTAACCCCTGCTCGATGCCGTAATAGTACGTCGTGCCTCTGGGCACATCGCCTTTGATGAAGTGAGATAGAGACCAGTAGACAAAATCGTAGACGCCCATTACTGCGCTAGTCACTACTACGTTAGGAGCATAGGCCAGCTGGTCTGAAATGCCTCCCATCGCCATTACGCCACGTTCTTTGGCGGCATCCAGAGCTCCCAGTCCTGTTGCGTCAGCCCAGTGAACGATGATATCCGCACCCTGATCTATCATTGCGTTCGCGATGGTCTTCCCCTTCTGGGGGTCAACCCACGTACCTGCGTAGACCACTAAGACTTGGATAGTCGGATTCACTGACTTCGCTCCCAGCTTGAAAGCCTCTGCAACCTTGACTATCATAGGATAGTCGAAACCCATGACTATTCCGACCTTCCCTGACTTTGTGAGCAACCCGGCAACGACTCCTCCGACGTACCCACTCTGCTCACTCTTGGAGATTATCGCTACCATGTTGTCGGGGAGAGTACTGTTGTAGGGGCCGCAGACTCCGCAGATGAAGAAAGTCTTAGGATATTGCGCTGCAAGCTTAGGTCCCACGTCTGAGAACTCTGCTCCGTGCAGGTAGACAGCATTGTATCCTTGAGCTGCATAGGTGGCCCCGACCTTCTCCCAATCCGCAGGACCCACCCTGTCAGTAAAGGCGACGTCAACATTGAAATCTTTCTGAATTGCCAATAGCGCTTTGTAAGCGTCCGTGTTCCATGATAAATCTTCGATTGTGCCCGGAAAAACCGCGGCGATTCTAACCTTCTCTGGAGCTACGGGGGCTTTGGGCGTGAAGGCCACGTAGGCGAATATGCCAACTAAGATTATGAGAATCACGATGACTGCCATGTAGATGCGCGCATTGCTCTTTGCACTCATATTTCATCGGATATGACTTGGTATCTTTAAGTACTTAGCAGTTTCGCAGCAAAGCCTTTCCATTTCGAGTGCGCATCACCACGCGCAATCCAGCCTACACTTGGTGTAGAGAAAGGCGGGGACCTTCTCATTCTCTCCTGTACGGAACACCTAGCGCCTTCGGAGGGTTCAACGCTTTCAGCAATGCCAACGCTATGAGTGTGACCAGATACGGAAGCATTATCATGAACGGATAGGGAAATCCAACTTTGACGATCTGGAGGTTGATCTGGAGCGCATCGACGCCACCAAAGAGCAACGACGCCAGCAGTACCCCAAGAGGCGACCACTTCCCAAGGATCACTGCGGCCAGCGCCATGAAACCCCTGCCGGCTGACATGCCTGGTGTGAAGTAGTTGAGAAAGGCCAACGACAGCATGGCCCCGCCAAGGCCGGCAAGGATCCCATTCACCGCGATGCAGGCATATCTTATCTGGACGACACTTATGCCGACTGTATCTGCGGTCTTGGGGTCTTCACCCACCGCCCTCACCTTCAGCCCAATGGTCGTCTTGTTCATGACGAACCAGATCAACGGAACCAAAGCTAGCGTGAGGTAGATGAGCACATTCTGATCGAAGAACGCATGCCCTACAATTGGCAAGTCTGCCAGCAGAGGTATTCTGAGCTCATTCAGGCTAGGAGCCATAGCCGGGACTTCCCCCCTCACTCCGAATATTGACTTGAGGCCAAAGGTGGTCAATCCCAACGCAAGGATGTTCAACGTTACCCCACTCACGACTTGGTCGGCCCTCAGCGAAATGGTCACAAGCCCATGAATCATGGCTATGATTAGTCCTCCGAGCGCGGCTCCAACCAGACCGACGTAAACATTTCCTGAGAACAGTGATGCGATATAGCCGAAGAAAGCGCCCATCATCATGGCTCCCTCCAAGCCAATATTCATTATCCCTGACTTCTCCAAGACCTGCTCGCCCAGACCAGCCAGGGCAATCGGTGCCGCGAGTGTCACCACTGAGGCCAAAAAAAGGTCTATTTGCCCAATCATCTCTTCGGCACCCCTCTCTTGAGGAAGATCTCCCTGCTAATTACTAGGAGAACCATAATGCTAACAATCACGTCAGCTATTTCCTTCGGAAGGTACAGCGAAATCTGCGCAATGTCAGCGCCGTTGAAGAGTATGCTGACAAACAACGCGCCGAGGAAGACCCCGAAAACGTTCAGGCGACCAAACAAGGCGACCAGAGCGGCTATGTACCCGTAGCTAGGCGATATGTCGTCTAGCAAATACCCATGCAACCCCGCAACTTCCCCCATACCCGCCAATCCTGCAAGGCCGCCACTAAGAAACATGGCAACGAGTACCACTCTCCAGACTTTAATGCCGCCGTATGTGGCCGCGGATGGGTTAGAACCGGTAATCTTGATCTCGTAGCCAAGCTTCGTCTTGGTGAGAAGAACATAGACCAAGACTGTGGCGACAACGGCGATGAGAATGCCTGAATGTAATCTCGTCCCCGAAATCAGAATTGGCAGAGAGGATCCGGGCAGGATCGGTAGGGTCTGCGGGTTGGGTTGGTTTGGGTCCCGTAGTGGAGGCCAATGGATGAAGTAGTGCGCCACCCAATAAGCAATGTAGTTCATCATGATCGTGCTAATCACCTCGTTTACGCCTCTCTTCACCTTCAAAACAGCAGCTATCAATGCGTACGACCCAGCGACAACAAAACTAGCGATGATGACTAGGGGTAACCCGAGGCCTGGCGGTACCCATGACATGGTGCCGACCCACGCGGTCGTGAGAGCGCCTATGTAGAGCTGCCCCTCTGCACCGATGTTCCATACCTTGGCCTTGAAGGCTATGACACAACCCAAACTTGCGAGCAAAATTGGTGTCAATTTGACGAGCGTTTCCGAAAGCCCGAAAACATTGCCCAGAGCACCCGCAATCAATAAATAGATACCAGAAAAGGGATTTGTACCTGCCAACGCCATCAGGACAAGTGCCCCGATGAAAGCCATCACGATGGCCATCAGGTAGGACCTCGCCTCGCGGCCAGTTATCACATCGCGCAGTGACAAGATTCAGAGACCACCAGATCCCATCATCATTTCGCCGATTTCCTCTTTGACCGCCTCGGCACTCTTCACAACGCCTGCAATTCTTCCTCTGTACATGACCGCTATTCGATCGCAGAGCATCAGAAGCTCATCCAAATCTGATGAGACAAGAAGAATACCGGTTCGCTTGTCTCGTAGCTCAAGCAACTTCTCGTGAACGAAATGAGTCGCGCTCACGTCTAGTCCTGCAGTCGGGTTGCTCGCAATGAGCAGCTTAGGTGACATAGATATGCAGCGGGCCACTATGAGCTTCTGTATGTTGCCGCCAGAGAGAGTGTTCACAGTGGAACTCTCGCTCGGAGTCATTACGCCATATGACTTGATGAGCTCCCTCGCCCCATTGGCCATCGCTTTGTAATCCAAAAGGAAATTCCTCACGTAGGAAGAGTGATTTCCCAATGCGAGATTCTCAGCAACATTAGCATCTGGGGCTATGCCGGTCTCTACCCTCTTCTCTGGTATGTGGTACAAGCCAATTGCATATAACCTGTCAGGAGTGTAGTGTGTGATATCCTTGCCCTCGAATGCTATTCTTCCTTTGACGACTTTCCTGAGTCCAGCTATCGCCTCTACTAGTTCGCTTTGCCCATTTCCTGCAACCCCAGCGATGCCAAATATCTCTCCGGAACAGATCTCGAAGTCGACTCCTCTGACAGCATCAACGCCCATGTCTCCGCCAACGACGAGATCACGAACCTGAAAGCACGAAGCCGCTCGGGACAGCTCTCTTCTGTACAGTTCTGGCACTTCATGGCCGATCATCATCTTTACCAGCTCCTTCTGCTCTGCCTCGTCCCTTCTCAGAGTGCCGATCACCTTCCCCCGTCTCAGGACTGTCACCCTATCAGCGAGCTCCAAGGCCTCGTAGATCTTGTGTGTAATGAAAATGATGCCCTTGCCTTCTCCTTTCATTCTGACCAGCATCTGTGACAGTGTCTTCAACTCAACGGGAGATAGGTTTGAAGTTGGTTCGTCAAGAATCAGGATGTCAGCACTTCGATAGAGGGCTTTAAGGATCTCAACCTTCTGTCTTTCGCCAGCAGACAGTTGCCACAATCTAGCGCGCGGGTTTATCTCCAGTCCGTAGGAGTTGGCTAGCACAGAGATCTTCTTCTCGACCTTCTCTATGTCCAAGAGTGGCTCCCGAGGCTGCCTCGCGCCAAGTATGACGTTTTCAGCCACCGTTAGGTTTGGAATCAGCATAAAGTGTTGATGTACCATGAAGATTCCTTCTTCTATGGCGTCTTTGGGTGACTTCAGCGAAACCTTTTGGCCCTTGACATAGATGTCTCCCACGTCCGGACGTGACAGCCCTGAGAGTATGTTCATCAACGTCGTCTTGCCTGCGCCGTTCTCTCCTAGGAGTCCATGGATTTCCCCGGCCATGACATCGAAGTCGACTTGATCATTTGCAACCACTCCAGGGAATCTCTTTGTAACGTGCGACATGCGAACCAGGGCGCTCTCCGGAGATGTCACATCGAAAACATCCTAAATGCCAGACGAAGCACGACACATTATATAAAAACCTTCAACGGACATAAACGAGGTGTAGAAGCCTTGGGCCCGAAATCAAGGAGAGAGAAGATCAAGGACACGAACGAATGGTGTCCTGAACGAAGGGCCTACTTGCCACAACCTGAGAATGAGTTGATGGAGGAATGGAGTACTCCATCTTTGTGAAGGAGCACAAGAGAGAGTGAGTCCTAGTTCGAGAGACAGTGTGTGGATGATGGAAACGATCTGGAACTCACTACTGGTCAGGAACTTTACGCTTTGAACTAACGGGTGTAGTCAAACTATTTCGCGCAAAGTCTTATATTCTGTTCGCTGGCGTACCTAGAATCATGAATCCTAACTACAAACTAGTCGGCCTAGTTCTCATCGCGCTGATAATCGGAGTTGCAGTCGGCTGGTATGCCAAGCCGACCCTCGCGCCTGTTCGCCAAGAAAGAGTTGTCTTGGCTCTGGACTGGATATTCGTCGGTCAACATGCTCCTTTCTTCGTCGCACTCGACAAGGGATACTATTTTGACGAAGGTCTCTCGGTTGAGATCGTCAGGGGATTTGGATCAGCCGACACAGTCAAGAGAGTTGAAGCGAAGGCCGTGACCTTTGGCTACGGTGACTACAACACAATCGTTCTCGAAAGAGCACAAGGGGGCAAAGTCAAGGCAGTAGGTGCCGTCTTCAGCAAAGGACCTTGGACAGTGTTCTATCGTGCTGACAGAGGGATATCGACACCAAAGGACTTGGAAGGAAAGACCATCGTCGGTGCAGGTCCAGGAGATGTTGACATCGTCCTGCTCCCTGCATTCTGCAAGGAGGCGGGAGTAGATTTCAGCAAGATCAATGTCGTCTCAGCCGATTGGGGCTCTCTGTTTCCAATGATGATGGCTGGAAAGAGCGATGGTGCTGTAGAATTCATCGTCCACAAGCCACTCGTTGATCAACAGGCCGCGACAGTTGGCGTGACAATCAATAGCTTCCTATACGCCGACTACGGACTCAAAATGTACTCCAACGGACTCGTAGCACACGAGGACACAATCAAGGCGAACCCAGACATGGTGAGGGGCTTCGTGCAAGCAACCATGAAAGGATTGAAGTATACCTTTGAGCACCCCGATGAAGCCGTTGCCATACTGCAAAAGTATCATCCCGAAGTGGACACGGCCGTCGGACTTGGCGAAATTCAATACATGAGAGGCCTCGTCATTGTGCCGGAGATCCAGCAACATGGCTACGGTTCGATGTCCGAGGACCAGTGGACCTATACGAGAGACAAAGTCCTCCAAATGAATAACTTGACGGCCCAAATCCCGGTGAGCGATCTCTACACCAATGAGTTCATAGATCCATCGATCATACCTGCCTAACTAGGCACTCAGATCGATCCCTAGACCAGCCGCTACGTGGATTCGGTCGTCATAGGTAGTGCAGGCTATGTATGGAGCCAAGTGAGGTACAAGTGCGAGAAGAGTCTCTGATCCAGATATCAGATGTTAGCAAAGTCTACACTACAATTGGCGGTGAAGAGATACCAGCCTTGGAGAGGGTCTCTCTCGAGGTTCGAGAGAAGGAATTCGTCGCCATTGTAGGGCCGAGCGGTTGCGGAAAGAGCACCCTTCTCAAGATCATTGTCGGACTCCTTCCGGTAACAAGCGGGAAGGTAACGATAGGAGGGAAGCTCGTCAGCAAACCTCAACAAGGTGTAGGCATGGTCTTTCAGACTCCCGTTCTCTTACAATGGAGAAAGGTGCTGGAAAATGTAATGCTGCCCATCGAGATCCTGGACTTGGACTCTGAATCCTATAGAAAGGAAGCTCTTGCTCTTTTGAACTTGGTCGGGCTACAGGGTTTCGAGAACAAGTATCCATTCGAACTCTCTGGAGGAATGCAACAGAGAGTCTCGATCTGTAGAGCACTGATCTGCGATCCTCCTCTTCTCCTTATGGACGAGCCGTTTGGTGCTCTGGACGCCCTCACTAGGGACGACATGAACCTAGAGCTACTGAAGATCTGGGAAACCAAGAAGAAGACCGCGATATTCGTCACCCACAGCATCCCTGAAGCGGTCTTCCTAGCGGACAGGGTCCTAGTCATGAGCGCGCGTCCAGGACGATTCATCGCGGACGAAACCATTGAGCTAGAAAGGCCCAGAAGAATGGACACCAAGTTCTCGGAGAAGTACGTTGATTACGTAAGGAGAATCAGTCGAAGTCTCAGAGTGGAACCTAGCGTGCCCGGAGAGCACTAGGGGGAACGCGCTCACGTCCTCGGTGATAGAGAAACTTGCAAAAGCCGTAGTCGATGGAGACACTGAAGCCTGCAGGAAAGGGGCTGAAGAAGCCCTGAGGGCTGGCATAGAGCCGCTCACTGCGATGAACGAAGGACTCATGAAAGGTATCGAGCTCACTGGGAAGGGGTACGAGAGCGGTGAGATCTTCCTCTCCGACATGATGCGCGCAGCTGATGCTATGCAGGCAGGCATCAATGTGCTGATCCCTCATGTCGAAGAGAAAGACAAAGCCAAGTTCAGGAAAGGCAGAATTGCCATCGGCACAATGAAGGGCGACATCCATGATATTGGCAAGAACCTTGTCGGCGTCTACCTGCAAGCAGCCGGCTTTGACATACACGATCTTGGAGTGGATGTCGACCCAATGAAATTCGTTGAGAAAGGGCAGGAGGTAAAAGCGAACATCCTTGGCCTCTCGGCTCTGATGACTTCAACCAGGGGCTTCCAGAGAGAAGTAGTGTCACTCGTCAACGAAATGAACCTCCGACAAACCTTCTTCATAATTGTCGGAGGAGCCGTGACCACGCCGGAATGGGCTAGAGAAGTGAAGGCTGACGGATACGGTCGTACATGTCTAGATGCTGTTGAGCTTTGCAACAAACTGACGAGTGCTGCCCCTCCACTAGGACAGCCAATACTGATCTACCAATCATGACGCTGATGAGATCCATGCTATCCTTTCTTGAAATACTGGAACGCGCTCAGAAAGGGCCTATCTGTAAGACGAGAGACTGGGACATTCACGTTATTCCGGACAAGGTGAAGCAGAAGATATCTGATTACGACTTGAAAGGGACTTATGACCCAAATAACCCTATTAACACGGACGATAAGCTTGCGGATCGATATTTTGAGGCCGGATTCAGCCTGGCACTAGAACTGGGAATGCACTGTCTCGACACTCAAAGAACTATCAACTATGAGGAGCAAGAGCTGAAGGAGGCGGTAAGCGAACACATTCAAAGAATAAGCTACGGAACAAGGCCTGATGATGTTGTGATTGCTGCTCGAAGACCAGACGACAACAACGTTCCAATCGTCCAGTTTGGACCCTTCGCGATGCCGATAAGTGAAGAGCTCTGGATACCGATCCATCAAAGCATCGCCCAACACAGGATAGTTGACATGCTTTGTCCCGGAACCTTAGGGACGATACATGGGATGGAGGTCAGAGCGGGCACACCTCTCGAGGTGCTTGCAGGGAGATACGAAGGAAGACTCAGCAGGGAGGCTGTGAGGCGAGCTGGAAGACCAAACATGGCACTGCGTGGCCCCCAGATAACTCCCACCTCATTGGGGCATCTGGCGGGATACGGTGACCCACAAGGTTACAGAACCACGGACATGAACGTAGTGCTGGGTATACAGGAACTGAAGACGAGCTACACACTCTTGGAAAAGGTAGCGCATGTCCTGAACCTCGAAGCACCCGTGCATACAATGTCTTGGTCTTTCCTAGGTGCCTATGCTGGTCCTCCTGAAGGCGTCGCCTTGGCCTCGATAGCCGCATCCATACTTCTGATACCAACGCATCAGGCAACCACATCAGCCGGAAGCTGCTTCGATGCTAGAGTCTTCTGCAATACAGGGAGAGAGGCGATATGGGCCGACAGCATTAGTGGGCAGGCACAAGCCAGGAACATCGATAGGCCGATAGAAGGAATCATCACTCCTATCAGTGGCCCGTGCACCGAGATGCTTCTTCACGAATGTGCGGCAGCCGCGTTGGGCGGCACCGTATCAGGTCGTGCATGGTTGTTGGGCGTCCGACCCAGAGGTGGAAGGCTAGAGAACTATTCCACAGCCCTCGAGAACATCTTTTCTGCCGAGATTGTGAAGGCGGCAGCACGCCTCACTCGTAAGGATGCGAATGAGATTGTGAAAGAGCTACTTCCCAAGTACGAGAACAGGTTGAGGGCCCCTGCCGAAGGCAAGACCTTCCCGGAATGCTATGATCCGACCAAACTCAAACCCAGCAAGGATTGGCTTGAGATCTACACAGCGGCTCGAAAGGAACTTGCAGTCCTAGGGCTGTCTCTAGACCGCCATGAACTGAACGTTATGCCTCCGAGAAGTGTGGAGGGAGGAGCCGGATGAGCTGGTGCCTGAAATGAAGTTGGGCAGTGGCAAGCAGAGGCTCCATGCTGCCGGTCCTGCTATTATCATCGTGAGCGTCACGATTATCGCTTGGGAAATGATCGTGCGCGTTTTCAACATTAAACCACTGTTTCTGCCCCCGCCTTCTCTAGTCGCTGAGAACGCAGCCCGGTTCGGCCTAATGCTAGTGCCACACATCAGCGTCACTCTCTATGTTACCGTTGCAGGGTTCATTGTGGGGGCTCTGCTGGCGGTAGCGATGGCTGTTGTGATCACGTACTCTACTTTGTTTCGCAACACTCTCCTTCCCATACTGCTGGTCGTTCAATCGGTTCCAAAGCAAGCTTTTGCCCCATTGGTGCTGGTCTGGTTCGGGTACGGAGATGTGCCCAAAATCATCATCGCTTTGCTTGTTGGGTTCTTTCCGATAGTTATTGATACTACGGCAGGACTCAATGCGGTAGAGCCTGAACTAATAGACCTGGCCCGTACCATGCAGGCCAGTAACCTGAAGATCCTTTTGAAGATCCGTCTTCCCAATTCCATACCATATTTCTTCAACGGACTCAAAATCGCAGCCGCTCTATCTGTCGTCGGAGCGCTAGTTGCAGAGTTTCTCACCGGGACCTACGGACTAGGTTACATGCTGCTGCAGGCACAGTTCGCCATGAACATGGCACTGATAATAACAATCATATTCATTCTTGGATTGATTGGAATCGGGCTTTTTGGCGCTGCATCGTTGGCGGAGCGTCTGGCGATGCCGTGGAAAAGGAGGATGGGGGGAGGAGGTGGGTGACCCAGTGTCTAGGATGAACTTCGCTAATGTGAGACATAGGCTTCACACTATCGTTCCTCCCATTCTTTTCATAGTAGTCGCAATCATCGCTTGGGAAATCGTTGTCCGCGCTCTCGACATCCGGCCGATATTTCTACCCGCGCCCTCTTTCGTGATCGAAGAGGCGATTGGCACGAGGAGCAAATTGCTGTCAGAGACATTGGCTACCTTCAACGAGGCGATAGCCGGTTTCGCTATCAGCATAGTGACCGCCGTCTTGGTAGCGGTCATGTTCATCTACTCCCAATTCCTGAGGAGAGGCCTGCTGCCTCTGTTCATCTTGATAGAGTCTACTCCTCAGGTTGCTTTTGCGCCCTTGTTGCTGGTTTGGTTCGGATATGGATTCTTGCCGAAGATGTTTGTTGCGTTACTCGTCTGCTTCTTTCCGATAGTTGTTGACACTACCGCTGGGCTCAACGCCGTGGAGCCTGAACTCTTGGATCTTTCACGTATTCTGCAGGCTAGTAACCTGAAGATCCTTTTGAAGATCCGTCTTCCCAATTCCATACCATATTTCTTCAACGGACTCAAAACAGCGTCGGCTCTGTCGGTTGTTGGCGCACTGGTGGCAGAGTTCGTGGCAACGGATTCGGGATTAGGTCTTTTGTTACTCGGAGCCCAGCTTCGTTTCGACATGGCCATGATAATCATCTGCATATTCATCCTTGGACTGATAGGAATCGGGCTTTATACTGTCACATTGCTGGCGGAGCGTGTGGCGATGCCGTGGAGAAGACAACGTTAGTCATAGGGAACCTGACAGTGACCATGGCCCCTGGACCATGCCGGATGCCACCAAAGGCTCAATTGGATGCGTCACTACTTCGGTCCGGAGTGAAGTGATCAAAGCTGAAGATCTGTGAAGGAAGATTCGTCCTGACTATGGATCGTGAAAGAAGGACAATCCCGGACGGTGGTGCAGTTATCGATGGCGATAGAATCGTGGCTGTGGGAAGAAGAGAAGACCTTCAGGGAGAATATCATCCGGATGAGAGGATAGGCGGCAAGAATTTCGCGCTCCTGCCGGGTCTCATAAACACGCATTGTCATACAGAAGTGAGTATGTTTCGCGGCCTTTGCGATGAAATGTCGCTCATGGAGTTCAAGAAGCACGTGCTTACTCCGGCGATACCTCACTACACTCCGAGAGACATCTACCTTGCCTCTCTAATGTCCCTTATCGAATCAGTCAAGAACGGCGTGACCACAGTTCTCGACATTGGCTTTCACAAGGAAGAGAGCGCCAAGGCTGCGAGCGAGTTGGGAACGAGGAGCGTCGTGGCGGAAGCAATGATGGATTGCGTGCAGGGAGAGGCCGAGGGACCGACGGAGTCAACTGAAAAGGCTCTAGAAAGAGGCGTGGAATTGCTCAAGAAGTGGAACGGCCGTGCCGACGGTAGAATTAGAGTCTGGTTCGGGCCCTTCACGGAGCTGCTTACCTCACCTGAACTGGTGGAAAGGACAGGACACCTTGCCGAGAAATATGGGACGGGAATCCACATGCACTTGGCGGAATCCTACGAAACACAGTCGATCATCAAGAGAACGTATGGAAAAAGGATCTTCGAACATCTCGGCGACTTGGGCATCCTAAAGCCTAACCTCCTCGCGGTGCATTGTTGCTGGTTGTCAGAAAGAGAGGTTAAGATGATCAAAGATGCAAACGTGAAGATCTCACATTGCCCCGCGGCCGAAATGAAACTTGCGGACGGAGTGACTCCACTGTCACTGCTGGATGCGGAAGGCGTCACCGTATCCATTGCAACGGATTCTGCTTTGTGCAATAACTGCAACGACCTACTGAGAGAGGCGAAATTAGCCTCTCTTTTGCAGAGAGTTGTGGTTCCGCCATTGGATGCTGAGCGAATCCCTGCAGAACGAGCACTTGAGATGATAACGATTGATGCAGCGAGATGTTCTCTTTGGCAGGATGAGATCGGCTCCATAGAACCTGGAAAAAAGGCGGATCTAGTATTGATTGACCTAAAGAAGCCGCACTACATGCCGCTTCTGGAGAAGCCCAGAATGAACTTTGTAGGCAATCTCATATACGCTGGATGCGGCTCCGACGTAGACACCGTCATAGTCAACGGGAAGACAATAGTAAGCAATCGGACCCTGCTGACTATCAACGAAGGAGCCGTCCTAGACGAGTTTCAAAATGCGGCTGAGAGCCTTCTTGATCGCTCCAAAATACTCCCGACAGCGGAAGATCGCAAATGAGATGTTCACAATTTAGGCAACATCTTAGTTCATGATGCGGTCTATTACACAGCTCCTCTTGGCTTGGTGAAGCGTCCGAAACCCGCACTTCCAACGACCTGCCCGTACTCCGCGACGACGTTTCCCCTCACAACTGTGATGACAGGTCCTCCACGAACCCTCCAGCCATCGAAAGGCGAAAAGTCCCCTGCACATTCAAAACTTTCAGCGTCGATCCTGTACCGACGCTTCAGGTCCACAATGGTCAGGTCAGCGTCTGCTCCTTGCCTAATCGTTCCTTTCTGTGGATAGAGACCGAAGATCCTTGCAGGTGCCTCCGACATCACCTGAGTCAACCGTCTCAAAGATATTCTCGATTTGTTGACGCCCTCGCTCAAGAGCAGTGGCAACATCGTCTCTAGCCCTGGTATTCCTGGAGGGGTGTCCCAAACTGATCTTGCGCCTTTGTCCTTGGCCTTCTTGCAGTAAGCGCAGTGGTCCGATGTGATCAGATCGATTGTTCCATCGTTGATACCTTTCCACAGACTCTCTGAGTCTTCTCTTTTCCTGATCGGCGGTGTAACAACCATTCGGTGCCCGTACCTGCGATAGTCCTTGGCGGAGAGTAGCAAGTAGTGTGGGCATGTCTCAGCTGTGACTTTCTGGGTCGCAGCCTTTGCCCTCTTCACAGCCTCAAGACCGTTCTTGGATGTCAGATGGGCTATGTGCAGTCGGGTTCCGACAAGCAAAGCGAACAGTGTGACCCTGCGAATTGCTTCTTCTTCGACTCTACTGGGCCGGAACTCAGCCCAAGCTCCAGCATCGACTCTACCTTTCTGCCGCGCGAGCTGGAAGAAGTGATCAATCAGTGTTTGGTTCTCTGCGTGGACGATCGCTATTGAGTCATCCAGCGCAATTTGACGGAACGCATCAATGAGCACGTCCTCAGCAACATAGCCTGGTCCTCCAGTGATCATCTTGAATCCCATAGCCCCGAGCGCAACGAGAGCTGGGATGGCATCGATGTGTTGTCGGCGCTCGATCTCACCGCCGTAGAGACCAAAGTCAACGTAAGCTTCTCTTTCTGCATAGGCGAGCTTTCTCCGGAAACCGCGCGCAGAGGTGCTCGCGAAAGGACGCACCGAAGGCATGTCCAGCACTGTGGTGACACCTCCGAGCGCGGCTGCTCTTGTTCCGGATCTAAACGTCTCTTCTAACCAACCCGGGCTGAATATGTGAACATGGGCGTCGATCACCCCCGGCAAGACAATTTTCCTACGGCAGTCAATGACCTTGACTGCTTTCGGCAAGCTCGATGTTTTTGAAATCGAAACAATCTTGCCATCTTTGACTGCAACTCCACCCTCGACGATTCCCATCGGAGTCAGGAGTTTCCCGCCTTTCACAGTCAGGTCCATGACCGCCAAGGACAACCCTCCATTGTGCTCCGTCCCAACAAACCGTCGTATCGTGCTTTCTTGTTTTCAGTGCGTAATAATCCCTGCTCAGTCTCTTAACTCTGATGCGAGATCGCAACGAGTTTGTCCTCATGGGTTGGGGCAGAATAGCACACGAGCTCGAAAACTGCCAAGTTGTCATAAAGAAGAGAGAAGTAGCGAGTTATGAGAGCCATAGTGCGGGATTATTGGTTCTTGAAGCCCGTAGGATTCTACCCCACCGATAGATTGTCCATACGGGAGGAAACAGAGTACTGCAAGTGCACCGAGCGCAAGGGATTCTCATAGTGTTTGGCAAGGATCCGTTAAGGGGGGAAATATGAGAATCGCCATCAGACACTTCTGCCTAGTAACTTGAAACCTATAAATTCTCTCAACGGATGTCTAGGGGATATGCAACCGTTCCCATTCTTGGAGTAATCTGCTCTTGAAGCCAGTAGGTCTGTATTTTACGGAGAGGTTTCCGATATGGAAGGAGATAGAGTACTGTAAGCTCGCTGAGGAGAAAGGCTTCCATAGTGTTTGGCAGGGCCAATCAAGGATGGCCCGTGATTCGATTGTCCCGCTCACTGCCATTGCAACTGTGACTAGAAGATTAAAGCTTGGCTCCGGAGTGATCCACACCTGGACACGGAATCCAGCTATGATCGCGGTCATCTTCTCGACACTGGACGAGATCTCTCGCGGCCGCGCTCTCTTGGGAATCGGAGCACTTTGGGAGCCGATGGCGTCCAAGATCGGCATTGAACGCAAAACCCCACTGCTCGCAGTGAGAGAATACGTTCAGGTCCTGCAACGTCTCTTCAAGATGGAGACCGTTACATTTCACGGAGAACACGTGAACCTGACCGAAATCAGACTAGAGCGATCGACCAACTACATACCTGTGTACGTTGGCGCGACCGGTTTCAAGATGATCGAGCTTGCAGGCGAGGTAGCAGATGGTGTTCTGCTCAACTACATGGTTTCACCAGAATACAACAAGAACGCCATGAAACACTTGAAGGAAGGCGCTCGCAAGGCAGGACGAAGCCTAGACGCCATAGACAGACCACAGCTGGTGGCGTGTTCCTTGAACGAGGATTCGCAGAAAGCCATTGACGCTGCCAGGCCGATGGTTACAGAATACTTGGGCATCGAGCCTCACATCATGAAGATGAGTGGCGTCGGCGAGAATCTAGTCAACGAAATCCGCGAAACACTTGGCGGATGGCCTCCAAAACTAGGAGGGCTCGAAAAAGCCACGGCGATGGTCGATGACAAGACTGTCCAATTGCTCACGGCGTCAGGGACAGCGGATGAATGCCTAAAGAAGGTTCAGGCCTATGTGGACGAAGGATGCACCTGCCCGCTTCTGTGGCCAATTAGGGACAATGTGAAGGAGCTGATCGAGGCATTCGCTCAGAGCTAGTCGATTGAAGTCGCCTGTCCATTGAAGGCTCAGTCTAGCTCACTCCAGAACTTCTCTGCAGTCCGCATACAAGCAGTGCGCGCGCGTTCTTCAGAAATTGTAGTCATTAGTCGGTTCTCCACAATTGTTCGTCCTCGAACTATCACGGTGTTGACGTAGCTTCCTTTCCCGAAGACCACAAGCTGAGCGTAGACGTTGTTTCGAGTAACCGGAGTCGCAAACGTATCGTCAAGAAGGACAATATCCGCATCCTTCCCGGTCTCAATTGATCCGATGCGGTCGCCAATTCTGAGCGTCTTGGCCCCCGAGAGTGTGGCCATCTCGAACACTTGATCTGCAGGTAGCACGCTGGCGTCCCGCAAATACCCCTTGTGAATGAGGAAAGCGCTCCGCATCACGTCGAACATGTCCGTGACGTAGCCGTCCGTCCCCAGAGAGACTGTAAGTCCAGAGTCTAGGAATCCTTTGACAGGCGCTATACCACCGCCTACCTCGCAGTTACTGAGAGGCATGTGTGAAATCTTCACGTGATGCCTCGCTAGAGCCGCTGCCTCGTTCGGGCTAGTGTGAACACACTGAGAAGCAATCAGATCCGGACCCAAGAAGCCGATCTTCTCGTAGACATCCACCGGCAGTCTTCCGTACTTGTCGTTACAGTATTCTGTCTCATACTTTCCTTCCTCTAGGTGTATGTGAATCCCCGACCCAAGTTCAGTTGCGAGCGTTCTTGCCCTTGCGAGGAACGGTAGCGAGCATGTAAACAATGTATGCGTGCACATCATTCCATTGACTATGCCCCGGCTCTGGCTACACTTGCTGATGAATCGAGCGTTCTCTTGGAGGCTTTCTTCACCGTTTGATTCACTGATCCTCTGTGAGGCCTCGAAGGAGAGGAAACACCTCAACCCTGCTTGCTTGACGACCTCAGCCTCTACGTCGAGTGCACCAGGGATCGCGTTCGGAGCTTCCAAGATATCGCCAAAACATGTTGTACCGTTCTTCGCCATTTCCACGCACGCCATTCGCGCTGCGTCTTCGATTTCCTGTTTGTCGAGCCTGTTCTCCACCTTTGGCCACCAGAAATCTTCGAGGAAGCCTCGGAAGGACGAGGGTGGATCCGAGATGGGTATTCCGCGCGAGAGTATTCCGTACATGTGGGAGTGTGACGAGATTAGTCCGGGGATCGCGATCTTCCCAGCGGCATCTATTACCCTGTTCGCCGAGGTGTTCTTCGGTTTGCCTTCTCCGACTTGCTGGATGGTTCCTCGACTCATGGCAATGTAACCGCTCTGGATCACTCTCCTCTCCGGATCCATAGTGACTATCATGCAGTTCTTGACGAGTAGATCACAAGCCAAGAGCTCTCACCTAGCTCTGTCAGGATTTCGCCTGTTCGAGTGCAGAAATGATCTTCTCTGCTGTGGCAGGGAGAGATTTGATTCTGACGCCTACTGCATGCGCGATTGCGTTGATTAGGGCTGGAGCGGGAGCATCGATCGGAGGCTCACCCATCGATTTTGCTCCGTAAGGCCCGAGCGCACCGGGCCGCTCTACCATGAACGATTCGATTTCTGGAACGTCAAGCGATGTCGGAACGTAGTAGTCGCCCATACTGGGGTTTACGACTATCCCGTCCTTCTGCACGAGTTCTTCCATCAAGGCGTAGCCTAGCGCTTGCGCGGCACCCCCTTCTACCTGCCCTTCCAGCGATAGAGGATTGACCGCTTTGCCAACATCATACGCAGTGGTAAGTTTCAATGGAGTGACGGTTCCCAAGAAGGTATCCACCTCAACCTCAGCCACGACGGCGCCGAAGGTGTATTGAAGATATGGAGTGCCTTGACTCGTGTTCTCATCAAAGCTGACACCAGCCGCGGTGAACTCTGCCGTTTCCGACAGGGTGATTCCCTTCCGGAGACACGACTTGACCAAGTCACGGAACGCAATCTCCCGGGGAGAGCCACCATAACACCGTGCAATCCCTTCACGGATTTCGACCATGCTGGGATCGCACTGCAGAAACTCCGCCGCTGCCTGGCGAAGTTTGTCTCTGAGAACAGTCGCCGCTTTCTTCATCGCATTCCCTCCCATGACAACTGTTCTGGATGCAAATGTCCCTCCACTGTCCGGAGAGGTCAGTGTGTCTGGGATTTCGAGCGTTATCTGGCTGAGGGCTACGCCGAGGATTTCGGCTGCAATCTGGGCGAGACCGGATCTGGCGCCAGTCCCATATTCGGCTAGCCCAATACGCAGCGTGACATGTCCTCTTCGATCGATCGTTATACTGGCGCTGGACCTGTCTACACCCTCCGGCCCTATGCTGTTTCCGTGATATAGGAGCGCGATCCCGATTCCCCTCCTCATCCTACCACAGTCCTCCTTCCAAACCGATCTTTTCCGGTTCCATTCTGAGGCATCTCTAACCTTAGCAATGCATTCCTCCAGACCAACTGATGAGTCTAGGATCTGACCTGTAGCCGTCGCTGTCCCCGGGCGTAGTATGTTCTTCAGTCGGAAATCTATTGGATCGAGGCCTAGCTTCTCAGCTAGTATATCCATCTGACATTCTGCTGCGAAGTGTGCCTGTGGGCCCCCGAAGCCTCTTAAGGACCCTGCGGTCGTGTTGTTCGTGTACACACAGTAAGCATCCGTCTTGACGTTCGGTACCACATAGGGTCCCGTCGCATGAAACAACGCTCTGAGTAGAACAAGCGGACCGTTCGAGGCATATGCGCCAGTATCAGCGACCAGCTCTATTTCGGCTGCGGTAAGCTTGCCAGCTTTTGTCACGCCCGTCTTGTGTTTCATTGTAAACGGGTGTCTCTTGGAATGTAGGATCATTGATTCCTCTCTGGAATATACAAGCGCGGCCGGCCTTCGGGTCCTGAGAGCAACCAGCGCGGTCAGCCCCGCAATATCCATTGCGACCTCGTCTGACTTGGCTCCAAATGCGCCTCCCGTGAAGGCTTGAATGACTCTCACCTTGTCCTCATGAACGCCGAGGATTCTAGCCACCGCCGACCGAACGTAGAACGGGTTCTGCATAGAACCGACAATCGTCACGGACCCATGAGATGCTGGAACAGCGAATCCCGCTTCTGGTTCGAGAAAGGCAGCCTCCTGAAACTGTGTCGAGTAGGTCTCGGAGACAACCACGTCTGCTTGCTGGAAACCTCGTTCAACGTCGCCTTTTCGGAGTTTGAGGTATCTTGCGACGTTACCATCCTCGTGTATCTTGACGGTGTCGTTTTTCATGGACTCAAAGGGGTTCGTCAATATAGGCAGCGCTTCATATTGAACTTCGATTGAGTCGATGAAATCCGTCGCCGCATCGATATCTTCAGCTGCTGCAACGCCCAGAATGTCCGCCATGCATCTGACCTTGTCCTTGGCCAATAGTGGCCTATCGGGGATTATGCAGGACGAGACGTTTATCCCGGGAATGCCTTTCGCGGTGACGAATGCCTTTATCCTTCGGGTACGCTTCGGCACGTGCACTTTCTTTATGATCGCGTGAGGCATGGACGACCTAAGCACTTTCAGCCGCAGGGCATCTTCAGGGATCATGTCAGCAGCATATTTGGAGTTTCCAAGGACCATGTCCAACGAGTCTAGTCGCTGTACCCTCTTGCCCACTACGACGAAACTCTCGGGCTCTCGAAGTTCAGCCAACTGTTTCTCCTCTCATTTCGGCCGCCGCTTCTTCTATGGCGTCAACTATCTTCACGTAACCGGTACAGCGGCAGATCACGCCTGAAATCGCTTCTCTTATCTCATCCCTTGATGGATTCGTATTCCTCTGCAAGAGATCCTTAGCCGTCAACATGATCCCCGAAGCACAGAAGCCGCATTGGAATGCGCTGTTCCGAATGAATGCCTTCTGTATAGGATGCAAACTGTTGGCTGTGCCAAGTCCCTCCAACGTCTCAATCTTGGAATTGTGAGCTTGAACAGCGAGCATCAGACAGGAGTTCACGACTTTCCCGTTCACGAGTACAGCACATGCACCACAGTCTCCGGTTCCGCAGCCTTCCTTCGCACTTGTGTACCCGAGGCGATCTCTCAACGAGTCGAGAAGACGTTCGTGAGACTCCACTCCAAGACGATGCCGCCTCCCGTTTACCCTAAGGACAACTACATGTCTTGACACAATCCTGGCCCCATTCTCATCCTATGATCTTGGCCGCGCAGCGAGTGAGCGCTCTCTCGAAACAGATCTTGGCCGCCCTTTTTCTATAGTCTGCTGATGCTCTGTAATCTGTCGTCAACATCAATTCGCTCTCAAGAACCCTAAGCCCTTCATTGACGGTCTCATCATTCAGTTGTTTCCCGCGTAAGGTCTCCTCAGTCAAGTGGGTCCGCTCCGGGATCTTTCCTCTCATCCTGTTGAACGCTGCTCGAATCTGATTGATCGTCATTTGCTTAGGGTCAAGGTCTAGATGAACCGCGCAAGAAACAAGAGCTATGATCAAGGAGTTCCGGCGACCAACCTTCTCAAATGAGCACCAGGAACTCTCAGCCATCTTTCGAAATGAAATCTCTGATATCAATTCGCCTTGCCTGAAGTCAACCCTTCTCTTGCCAAGTAGGAACTTTTCCAGCGGCAAGGTGCGTTTCCCATTAATGCTCGCCAACTGAACGTTCGCGTCTAGAGCTAAGAAGACCGGAATTAAGTCCTCTGAAGACGACGCCGCTGCCACATTTCCGCCGACTGTCCCCACGTTCCTGATAGGTGGAGCGCCGAATTTGTAGGACACCTGCCTGAAAACCTCATAGCGGCCAGCGAGCGCAGAGCTTTCTGCTAGGTCACTGATGGTTGTCAAGGCCCCTAACTTGATCTCATCCCCTTGACTCTCAATATAGCGGAGCTCATGAAGGCCCGACATATCAACAAGCAATTTCGGCCTGGCGATCCTTCTCTGGATTCGTGGAATAAGATCGGTCCCTCCAGCAACAACGGTAGCTTGGCGGTTCTTGTCAAGATACCTAAGCAAGTCATTGAAGTTCTTTGGAACGTACAGGTCGAATCTCATGAATACCCCCGCATCGCCCAGACGAGAAGCTAGGCATCATGCCTAAGCTGGCAAATCTAGCTCTTCACCGTCCTACTTAATGCCTATCTCTCTGTTATCACGCGTGAGCTAACTACTGCGTGCCGGTATGAGAGTCATGCGCCATATGTTGCTAGTGGGGTGTAACAGAAATCCCCATGATTATGAACTGCGCTCTATTGAAGCTAGTAGAACAGTCTGTTATCACGCGACACTTAGAGCACTCATGGGGGGGATTCAAGTCCTTCAGCGACAATAGAGCGCTTTTGCTAATCCTATTCTCATAGTCATAGAATATGTCTGATCTGCCGCCGTCATTGTTCGGGCAGAGGCAAAGTATCTGCCTGAGCGGATGTTCAGTCCCGCAACGGGCACACCTAGGCTTCGTAACAAAGGACAAAGGGCCATCAGCTACAGTTACATTTCAACTTCATGACAGGCCGACTCTTTCGTTGAATTGCGTAATCAGTTCATCTATCTTTGGCGTCAGTTTCTGTGTTTCGCTCCAATAAGACCCGTAGTCATACCATTGGCGATTCAACTCGTTGAGGTCGAACATCTGCTGTTCAATCCATGTGAAGTACTTCAGGTGATGTATTCTCTTCCTGTCATAATGGGTGAGTTCCATCATTGAATCAGTCTTTATAGCCATTAGATGTCTGTGAAAGTCCCGATTTGCATCTTTCTCACTGTATTCGCCTTGGTGTTCCTGCGCCTCTCGCAATCTGGACTGATACAATTCCATTGAATCTGTGAAAACCGTCAGCACGATGTCTTTGCGTGTCAGTTCATAGTATTTTGCGAACTTGATTGCCATGAGCACGTTGGCTATGCTGGAAATGCCAAGGAGGTCAAGGTTGGAGATTAGTTCCTCTGAAACACCGATCTCGTTCACGAGGTAATTGCGTCCTGCTAGTTCGTTGAACAACCTCAACAGATTCATCGTGTCATTGTCATCAATTCCAATGGCGACATCAGTGTTTCTTACATTGTGGATCCACGGGACGTGTTTGTCGCCAATTCCTTCAATTCTGTGAGCGCCATATCCATTAAGCAGTAGCGTTGGACATTGAAGCGCTTCTCCTGCGGCGATTTTCGAAGTTGGATAGGTTTGTTTCAAGTAGTCACCAGACGCGATCGTGCCTGCGGATCCGGTGGTAAGACACACGCCCTGAAATCGACCTCCTCTCATCTCGTTTTTGATTACTTCCTCCATTGCATGTCCTGTAACGTCATAATGGAATAGGTAGTTTCCGAACTCGGCAAACTGATTGAATACAAAGATGTCTTTGCGAGAGCGTTTGAGTTCCCAAACCTTGTCGTAGATCTCTTTTACGTTGCTCTCGCTTCCGGGTGTGGCAATTATCTCACCTGCAACAGTTCTGAGCCATTGGAACCGTTCCTGTGACATTTGCTCAGGAAGGATTGCGATGCTATCACAGCCCAGAAGAGTCGCATCATATGCTCCTCCTCTACAGTAGTTTCCAGTGCTTGGCCAGACCGCCTTGTGTTTCGTCGGGTCAAACTGCCCGGTAACAAGTGGAGGAACCAAGCAACCAAAAGTTGCTCCGACTTTGTGTGATCCTGTTGGGAACCATTTCCCTACCAGAGCGATTATGCGTGCCTCAACGCCGGTCAGTTCAGGTGGCAACTCGATATAGGTGGCTGTAGGTCGAAAGAGTCCGCCTTTGGGTGTGGGTTCGTTCTTCCACGTGATTCTGAACAAGTTCTGAGGAGCTACGTCCCAGAGTCCTGTTTGTTTAAGCTGCTCCTTGATTTTGTTAGGCACGGCACTCGGATTCTTCAGTTGAGAAAAAGTAGGAATGATGATGTTTCTATCTCGACATCTTTTGACTGTTCTCTTAAGCCGTTCTTCATTAATCGTGAGATCTATCAACATTCTGTCCTTCCTACATTCGAGCTAACTACCGACATGTGTCAGTTATAAAGACAAACCGGATCATTGCGACAAGTCAGGGTGGCATCCGTGCATAGAGAACTGCGACACGGATGATGGATCATCAACAGAAAGCTTGACGGTTGGAGAAGTACGGTGATCGCAACAGGGTTACGAATCGATGAGAGAACAGTCTACCGCTGGTGGCGCGTCTACAGGAAACACGGGTGGGCGAGCCTCCAAGTCAAATCCCACAGATCCCACATAATACATCGAACCCCTCAACAGACAGCGGAACTCATCCTCCAGCTGAGACGAACACGAAACTGGGGACCATGCCGCATCGAGGGATACCTCCACAACTACGCGAAGCAACCCGTTGGACACACAACCATCCACAAGATCCTCAACCAGGCTGGACTGAACAACCCCATCCCTAAGCCGAGAAGGGTCTGGGGCAAGCGTAGATTCCAACGCGAGCACAGCAACAGCCTCTGGCAGGCAGACTTCAAACTCACAAGCCAAGATGAATGGATGATCAGCTACCTAGATGATCATTCACGCTTCATACCCGGCTCCAGAATTCACCACAACCCCACAGCCACGCATGCAATCCATCTACTCGAAGAATGCGTCAAGCACTACGGCAAACCCACACAGGTACAGTGCCTTGATTTTGGCTTGAGTCCTTCTAGGCCGAATCGTCGATATCGGTTCCACCAGTTGTAGAATGTTCTTCTCGGGATCTGCGCGCTGGTGCAGATCTCGTTGACCGACGCCCCCTCCCCTTTTCTTCGTATGCACCAGTATTGCAGCTTCGCAATGTCTCTTGGTCTCTTCATGCAGGCACACTCTGACTCATTAGCTCGAGAGTGTGCCATATGTTGTGGTATAGTACACACCCGGAAAGTTTTGGAAAGAGCTATTAGACTGGATAGTCCGTGCGCTGCGAAATGTTTGGGAGATGTGTTAGATGCCTAAGGCCGCCAACAAGCGGGCAGTAGTTCTAGCCAACAAGGCATATGGCACGTTGGAGGGAAAGACTGCCAATTGTCTTGTGATGTTCGGGAGACGGTACGAGGTAGTCGCGGTCATTGACGAGGACAGGGAGGGCAAAGACGCGGGTGAGGTTCTAGGTATTGGGAGGAAGAACATCCCCATCGTGCGCGATCTCAAAGAGGCATTGAAACGTAATCCAAAGATTCTCGTTATCGGAATCGCTCCGCCTGGCGGACAACTTCCAGTAGAATGGAGACGAATTGTCCGAGAAGCCATCAAGAACAGGCTGGACATTGTGAACGGCCTACACTCCTTCCTGAGCGACCAAGCGGAGTTCTCGAGGCTCGCCAAGAAGTATCGAACGAAGCTCTTTGATGTGAGAAAACCGCCGGAAGGCCTACGCGTACTGAACGGGAAATCGCGAGAGGTCAAGTTGCCCATCGTCGCCGTCCTCGCAACAGATGCGGCCGCGGGCAAGAACGTCGTCATGGTTGAATTGGTGAAAGAGGCTGAGAAGCGTGGGTACAAGTCGGGCTTCGTAGCAACTGGCCAGACTACGATCATGATGGGATGCGATCAGGGTGCCGTTATTGACGCGATTCCTGGGGATTTCATGTCTGGCCAGACTGAGAGAATGGTTCTCGATGTCGCGTCCATGGGCAAAGACATGATTTTCGTTGAGGGACAGGCTTCTCTTTCTCACCCAGCATACGGGCAAGAGTCGTTGGCAATACTGTACGGTGCTTGGCCTGACGCGGTTGTGCTCGTCCATGATCCGTTCAGAAAGAAGAGAGATGGTTTCCCGCAATTCGATGTGCCGGAACCCAATGAGGAGATCCGAATGATCGAAACCGTATGCCCCAAGACGAAGGTAGTCGGCGTCGCGGTGAACGGTGATCTCAAACCAGATGAGGAGGTTATGGCAGCCGTCAGGCGGATTGAAAGCGAAACAGGCCTACCGGCGACGGATGTTTTGAGATTCGGCATGAGAGGGCTTTTCGACGCATTGACCCAGCGTCTTGAGGGTGTTGGAAAGCCGCTGTCAAAGTAGCGAGAAATCTCGTCTGATGTAGGCTTCAAGCTTCAGAGTTTCCACAAGTGTCGAGACAATCTCAAGCTCTTAGGCCAGAACTTGGAGTGGCTCGTTCCTAGTATCTTCCTCTGCGGCCGCTGCCGTATCCTCTGGTCGAAATCCTCTTATCTTTACAGATCCTTCGAAGCTCGACTAGGCGCTCTCCCGATGCAGCCGAACATGTTCTCTTGCGTGTACTTTACACCATCCCATTCGGCGCTCATACTCGTGTCACTTGCGACCTCCGGCCTTGCGATCGCCTATGACTAAAGCCATTACGGCTTTTTGCACGTGCAGTCGGTTCTCAGCCTCTTCGAAGTACAGGGAATAGTTGACGTTGTCGATGACGTCGTCGGTGACTTCTTGGCCGCGGTCTGCTGGTCCGCAGTGCATGTACTTGCCCTTGTTCGTGCGATCCATTAGCTCCTGGGTGCAGAGCCAGTCCTTGAACTTGTCCTGATAGGCAGCAGCACCTGCTTTGTCTGAGGAGTTGCTGTGTGGAGGGAAGAAGTCCTTCGGGGACCACGCTTTCGGATACACAATATCGGCGCCTTCGAAGGCCGCCCCCATATCATTCACGACGGTGAATTGTCCTCCGTATTTGTCCACGTTTGCCTTGGCCGCTTCGAGCACCACATCCTCTAGTTCGAAGCCCTTAGGATGCGCGAGAACAACCTCCATTCCCAGCTGTGTTCCGATCAGGACCTCGCTTTGTGGAACGGCTAGCGGCTTCAGTCCTCCTGAGTACGCATAGGACACCACGAGTTTCTTTCCCTTCAGCTTCGGGAAGACATGCCTCATTGCTTGGGCGTCCGCGAGCGCCTGGAATGGATGGTACATGTCGTCTTCCATGTTGAGGACGGGGATGGTTGCGTGCTTGGCGAATTCCTGCACAACCTTATGGCCTCTTCCTATGATCCATTTTGCCGCGTCACCGTAGATCCGGATCGCAATCGCGTCCCCGTACCTGCTTAGAACTCTGCTGACGTCAGAGATTGCCTCGGTCTGATAGGCAACCATGTCCTCCGGGAGCGCAGGCGTGTAAACGTCCTGGGGGCTCAGAAAATGTGCGTGGCCGCCGAGTTGATACATTCCCGCTTCGAATGAGTTTCTCGTTCTCAGCGACCTATTGTAGAACATCATGAACAGCGTCTTGCCAGCTAGATACTGATGCTTCTTGTGCGACCGAAATTTGCTCCTCAGGTCGTCTGCTGCATCTAGAACGACCTTGATCTCGTCTTGCGAGAAGTCGTTTGTGTCGAGGAAATCCTTCCCACTCCAAAGACCAACCAAAGAAACCAATCTCTATTCACCGCGACTTTCTCGAAGAATGTCCGACCTCCCATTTATGCCTATGCTTTTGCGTACAGGCTTTTGCGTACAGGTTCTTGGCAGCACTGAGATTTCCCTGCTGCTCGGACATGCGCGCGAACTGGGCTATTGTTGTAGCTACTCCGAGTCGGTTCCCTAGCCCCCGATCGATCCGTAGACTTTCACCATACAGTCTCTTCGCTCTTCCGAGGTTACCCGTATCCTGCGCTAGCATCCCCAGCTGGTGTAATGTCGCCGCTATCGCTGATTGATCTCCCAGCTTCCGCTTCATCTGCAGGCTCGTGTTGTACAGTCGCTCTGCTTGATCATACTTACCTCTATCATGTTCCAGCATGCCAAGTTGGTGTAGGGAGGTAGCTGTTCCTGCCTGCTCCCCGAGTTCGTCGAAGATTCTCTTGCTCTGCCTGTACAAACTCTTAGCTTCACCATAGTTACCAAGATCATGCTCCATTACGGCGAGGTCATGCGTGATCTCGGCCATTGCCGATTGGTCTCCAAGCTTCCTGAAGATTCCTCGCGCTTGGTAGTACAATTCCTTGGCGCTATCGTGGTTTCCCTTCAGGTATTCGATATTTGCGATCTGTTGAAGCGCCTTAGCCATTCCGGACCGATCTCCGAGACGGATTCTGATCTCCAGGACCTGATCGTACAGCCTCCTAGCCACATGGTAGTTGTTCCTCAAGAATTCCAGGTTGGCCAGATTATGCATGGTTTCCACTGTTCCTGATTGGTCTCCAAGCTTCCTGAAGATCCCTCGCGCTTGATAGTACAACTTTTTGGCTTGGTCGTAGTTTCCTCGCTCCTGTTCTATCCTGGCCAGCTGGTGCAGTGACGCAGCTATTCCCAACTCGTCCCCTAGCTCACGTTCGATTTCTAGACTTTGATTGTAGAGTTTCTTGGACTCACCGTAGTTGCCCCTGTGTTGCTCCATTACGGCTAGGTTGTGCACAATGTCAGCTACTACCGATTGGTCTCCAAGCTTCCTGAAGATTCTTCGCGCTTGACAGTACAACCTCCGAGCGTGATCACAATTGCCTCTGCTGTGTTCTATCATGGCTAGTTGCCCCAGCGTTGCGGCTGCTCCTCTCTGGTCTCCGAGCTTGCTGTATGCTTTCTCAGCTTGGTTGTAGAGTCGGTATGCTTCGTTAAGCTGACGTATTCGATGAAGTATCAAGCCTAACGTGAAAAATCTCATGGCGGGAGGGATTCGCTCTACCCATCGGTCGATGATGGATGTCCAATTCTCACCAGGAAGACTCTTCGAGTCAATCTTCCTGTTCGGCTGAGCACCGGGCACTCTCAAATCCTGACCCAAAACTGCTCTCCACAAGTAGTTCACAAGCTTGTCAGCACTGGAGCAGATACTGTATCCCGCATAGCTGAGAAAGGGTGATGGCAGTTGTTCGATTCTCTCTTGTTTTGGCCTATGCTTTACGTAGAAGATTCTCTTCTTTGAACCTATCCTAGAGACAACAGGATTTATGTCGAAGTCGTCTCTGGCACTGTAACCGAGAACAAGTACGTCGCCTTCACCTGAGGCAAGAAAATGTTCCATTACTTTGGCTCTTCTTCTTGATAGTGTCTGACCTGCTATGTCCGCCAGTGTAATCCTTAGGCTGTCTTCGTCGTCGGCACTTCCATGAATCTTCAGAATAGCGGGAAGGCCACGCTCAATTCCGGGCAATTGGCGTTCTCTACGCAGGACTAGGAAGTCAGCGCCTCTAAGGCAACCGAGGTCGTTTAATGCGTCTTCGATCAGCAGATCAAAGTTCGTCGTAAGGACTTCGCGTACAAGGCCTTCTTTCACCAATCTGGCGATGAGTAGGTGCGTTCGGTTGGGAGAGCCAGTACGATAGACATCACCAATGACCGTGAGAGTATCCGGCACATTTCTGGATATGTTCTCAATGAATGCTTCGAGTGGATAGGTCTTGACCCGCTTTCCAATGTCTTCTTCCTTCCGCAGTCTGTCTTGGTAGAGATGCCGAGTTTTGGGGTGTTCACACATCCTTTCGAGGATGTAGAATTTGAGCTCATTAGCCAGAGGAAGAGATGCCGGCGGACTGCGAGATATTCCGGCTCGAACCCAAAGTGAAAGTCTCTTCGAACGTGCGCTCTTGGCTAGTTGCGCTAGACACTCCGAAAAGTTCAAGGATCAATCACCGGATGCGCAAAGAGAAACACTTGTGAATTCCCGAATGCGACTTGATTCAACCCTATGTAGATTTGTCCAAGTCTCGGACTTGTATTTTGTGCAAGAGCCTGCGCTTAAGCTCAGGCGATGCTTCGTCAGCTCAGCCGGTAAGCGACTCTCATGGTTCTTCAGGGGTCAGAGCATAGATAGAGTCTACCTATCTTCCCTTCTAGACGTGACCATTTGTAGAGGGATCAAATGCAGAGAGGCTGTGTGGGGCAAGGCATTTTATAGTTAACTTCTGCAGCTCTTGGATGGACAACGGGCCGGAGACGGGGAGATGATGGTTGGTTTTCAGAGTACGAGAAAATCGTGACACTGGTTCGAGGAGAGGAGAATGGGTTCGAGGAGAGGAGAATGCTTGGGTCGCAAGCACCGTCACGGCGATTGTCTCAGCCCTTGCCGTAGCTTTGATTACACGAACAAAAGAAGTCTAGACGCGCAAGACCTAGCACGCCGTCACACCCCGAAAACGGGCAAAACCTGACAAAAACGGTACGTACATATGCGATTAGCTGTGAGAGCACGTGAGAATCAAGCCCACGAACTTGGGAGATGGACTGGTCTAGGCTCTCCATTCATAAAGACCGGATTCCTTGGCCTTGGTAGAAACATCCTTTGCGAATTCGCGCAGGCCAGAGAAGGATGCACCAACCAATAAAGAGCCAACAACGACGAAGATCTCATACAGAGCCTTAGAGGTTGAATCCACGTATGATAGAGTAATTGTTTGCCGTTCGCCAAGCACCCACTTCACAGATTGGACCTCGTCATCCATCCATGTAGTTATGGAGGTTGGTTCCGGGAAGCCTTCAATGTTTGCCGCCCAGATGGGAAGGATAATGTAGACCTCGACATTGTCGGCGAGAGGAGTCACAAGTCCAACTCGAAGTTCGCGCTTCAGATTCTCAACCTCTGGGAAGCCAGGTCCTCCAACTCCTGTGGGCTGGAAGGGAAGCACTATAGTGTGGATCCCCCTCTTTGACACCTCAAACGTCCTCGCGATGCGGAACTCCACGTTGAAGTCAGAAGGAACGAATGTGTCTGATCGATTGGCTACCTTTGCGTAGGTCACTGTTGCGTTCCCCGAGATGTATTCCCAGCGCAACCCGGAATACTGGGCGCCAGCAGGTTGCACTAGTGCTTCGACTCGAAAAGGCAGTACGAACATCAAGTATACAGGTTCATCCTCTTCCGACGGCCTAGTCACGGGGTCCAGTTGCCCATAAAGCGACAACGTTGGAGGCGACTGGTGTGCGTCGAGCGCGATTCTCAGCAGGTTCAGATGCATCGTGTTACTCATGGCCGTGCCGAGACCTTGTCTTGGAATTGTAAGGTGACTCTCGGGGCCCCAGAAGTAGTAGTACAAGAGCGCGGACCCTGCTGCAAGCATAGCCATTGTGACAAGAGTGCATGCGTGTAGCCTGACCCATGTGGCGTGTTGCATGATTTCGGCCCTTTCTCAAACGCACCCCAAGGCAACCAGCTGGAGTCCTCCCCTCATCCATCAAGGAAGTCCCTTTGCTTCTATCAATGGCGTTTCGTGGTTGAAATGCCGTGTGGAGTCTCTTGCTTAAGCGTTTCTGAACTAAGATGCAAACACTTGTCTTGGCGTCATGGCAGTCGGAAAGACTCTCCAAGACTTGCACGGATGGCAGCCGATATCGCAAGATGGTAGTTTGGCGGGCCCGGTTAGGTGACAATTCACGTTTTGAACCAACGAAATCCATGGGACAAACAATACGCTAAGAGTCCGCAAAATGTCCGCAGAACATCCGCATACGGTCCGGGTGACACAGATATGAAGACGCTCGCACCCCGCTGGTAGCGAAAAGATGCTCGAACAAGCCTCCTTCCAAGGTCTGACATGCTTCGATACATGTAACGAGGGAGTACGTCGGCGCAGGCGCTATCGTAGCTGGCGGAGCCGTTGCCGCCCACTATCTCCGGAACGCGCCTCTTGGCCGCGAGCCTGAAGTCACCGTTCCGACCGTCACCCAGACAGCGACGACGGAGGATTGTCCACCTTATGCCAACTTCAAGTGGAAACCCTACTATCTGAACCCGACGGATCAGCAGACCATCCAATTCACGAACATGTCATACGACCTAGGTGGAAATCCGCTGACACAGAGGTGGCTTGTTGACAACAAAGAGGTGAGCCATGAACGCGACTATTCTACCAAGCTCTCCCGGGGCGAACACCTAGGGCAAGATTTCAGACGCACGAGGTGGAAAGAACAGCTAGAGCGACTCAAGAAATCGTCTAATTGCGTTATCAATCACCTTTGCGGGATCATCTTTCGCTGCTCTGAGTTCAATCATTTTGAGCAAATCGCCATCGTCGAAACAAAGAATCATTTTGTTCTCAGATAGCCAAAGCCTCTTTTGTTCGTCCTTAGCTGACTCTGTAAGGCCTGTGCGGCAGGCGATTATGCCGAAGGCTCCGAGCCTCTTCTCCCCGAAGTACTTCGAAGCGACAGTAAGTTGGTTAGATCTGAGAGGCTGGGAGTGATTCTTGCATTCAACGATCATAGCTAGTGACTTGTGATTGATTCTGATCCATTCCCACAATCCACCCACATCGTGTGGTATGTGGAATATCAGGTCTCTCCTCTGGCGACCATCTCCAGTCCCACTTTCTTCTATTGGTTCGAGAAGAGGTGGAACAAGTGCGTATGTTAGGATTTTCCTGCAAAGCTGCTGGTAATCCTTCCAGAAGTCATGGCCTGAACCACAGTCTAGCAGCTTCCTGCCAAGATCGGCCCCGTCTGTTTCCTCTGGTATGTCCAGGGGTTGATTGACAACTTTCAGATCGGGGAGCCGATAATAGCCGGTCACGATTGTCTGCATGGCTCGGATTGCTTGTTCATTTGTCAGCCTAATTCGATGCAATGGCTCAAGAACACTGCTGGCAGCGATTTGGGTGCCAACTAGGCGCTCCGGAGCCAACTGTGCTTCCCTCAGTGCTTTGAGAACCGTGTCCTGCGGAAATCTAATCGATGCAGTGACATTCCTCATGATTCTTTGTAGTTCTGCGACGGTCGCTTGAGTCGATTCGAGAACCGGTTTGATGGTTTCTTGGATGTTCTCATGGACTACGTCAATTGAGGCTCGTATGTTGGGATTTGTGTCCCTACCTAGTACTTTTAGCAGATCGAAATACAATCCGCCGGGTAGATGCCTGGTCTTGCTCAGATCCTTGGCAATAGCTATTCGGACAGCGTCTGGTTGCGATCTATCAGCAAGTCCCAAGAGGAGCTCTTTTGATTTCTCCGGCAGATTATAATGCCTTCTGAAGAGCAACTTGACGGCTTGGACCTTGTGATTCGCATCTCCGCTTGCTTTGAGTTGAACGTCGGCCCAAAGGCGTTTGTCAACTTTCCTCTTGGGAATCAAGTCTTTGACAGACACAGCGATCACTTCGTCTGGTGCGGTTCCGGTCACGACCGTTCACAATGCGGTTTCTCTTATGAAGAGAACACGAAGCTAGGATATGGGGTTATGCCGTCATAGACATATGCCGTCGCAGTCTTTCATGCTCGGCGCTCCCCCCTTGGCAGTACACTGGTAACTTATCGGGTGGTCTAAGTTGACTCTGCTCGGGGGCATTCTCATAAGCGTTATACCTCTAGTGCCCATCTACGTTTGGTTGTTTATGTCAAGGACTCAACCCGACTCAATGCTCTTGATTTCGATAGCCGCGCTCTCTCTCGCGTTTGCCCCATTCGCTATTCCAAATGAAAGTGCGCCTTTGCTGACACGCTATTATATGGGAATCATCTTGGCGGGTTTTGGTTTTCTTATCCACATCTTTGATGTACTGGAGAAAAGCTGGCGTAGACGTGTCAACCAAAGAATAGGACGAGCGATGGCGATGATTATGCTCACACGAACATCCATCGTGAACCTACTATTTGGGTTTCCCGTGATAGTTTGGATAATTGTGTACACCGAGGATCTTGGGCCGCGATTCATCGCGTTTGCTCTCAGCTATTGCACTATCCCTATCGCAATCGCTCTCGTAGCGGGGCTCCTAGAATACAAGTTACTTTATGCATAGCTGTCTATGTATATCGGTAGATACGCATCTATAAACGTTCCCGCGTGCATAGGACAGTGGCAATATACGTATAAGGAACCACATCTACATGGATAGGTGGAAGAACGAATCGTGAAAACAACCATCGACCTTGACGATCAGCTTTGGAAGAAATTCAGCATCAAGGTCATTCAAGACTACGGTGGGCGCAAGAAGAACGATATCATTGAAGCCTTAGCTAGCGGTTTCGTGTCAGACCCCAAAATGACGATAGAGGAAGCACTTGAGAAATGGGCAAAGAACCGCAAGAAAGAGAAGCAGTAGAGGGGCATCTCTCCGTTTCAACAAATAGCGTGTGGGCCTTACCCTCCGAAGAAGAAGAGCGGGACAAGTATCGGGATCATCTCAGAGCAGTTAGACATGTAAACATGCCCGATGCTCAGTGCAAATCCTGCCACACAATATTCAAACCTTGGTCGTTGGACTTGGACCCAAAAGATTGGCCGCCCTATGAAGAGGTACCTTGCCCCAAGTGCGGGAAAAAGGTCCTTGTCTTCTCTGATAAGAACATGGAGAAAAGATACTACGAGAACAAACTGATGGAAAGCAAACTAACGAAACGCGTTGAACAAATCGAACGCGCACTAGGATTATCCAAGGACAGAAAAGACGAAAAACCCTTGCTGGAACGAGTGGATAGATTAGAAGCGGCCATTATCAACCTCATTCAAGGAAAACTGCCACAAAAACCGCCACCTCCACCAGATTAGATAGAGGGCAAACGGCATAATGCCATTGTCACAAGGTCTGAGGCACGTCCGCTGTCTCCTTGTCGAGGAACTCTCCGACATCTCACTAATTGGTCTTCTCCGATGATTATGGGATGCGGCTCTAACACCGCAACGGAGCTCACGACCAATATCCCTGAAACTCGGAGGTCTCCCGTCCGCCAGCAACATCTGCACTGGATCTTGTGACAAGGTTCTGTGGCGGAGAAGGCGGACTCGACCTTCAATGACTCCCAAGTATCACGCAATACGGAAGACAGCTGCACTATCGTCTAAGGAATCTCGGCAGATTCAGGCGGACGAGTCAAGGCGAATCCAGCACAGTGACTCACAACCATTGTGACCATTGCCCCAATTGTGTAACCCACTGGAATGAGCACCACCCAAGGAGTCCAGATCGTTACGGAATATGGCAGTTCGATTAACAAGATTGCTTGGCATACGACGCCTAGGCTGCCCGTCAGTCCAGTGCGGACATAGTCAAGTAGTTTCTTCGGTTGCGACAATGGTGCCGCGAAACAGGTTGCCGAGACGCCTCCTGCTATCCAGAATAGAACTGGTGTAACATGAGGAAATAGAAAGCCACCGCGGAATATTACCCAAGGATAGGATGCACCAACTTGGATGAATAGTGGAAAGAAAAGCGATCCCAAGCCCACGGCAACCAAATCTACGGACCATCTTGGGCCTCGGACTCGGTCGATCCATTGTTGCATGGGTGTCTTGGTTCGGCGTTCTACATCACGAAAAACTTGTGTGGCAGCAAAGACTATCACCGGATAGAAGTAGCATGTGAACGAGACGAACAGCGCGAAGATCACGATTGACGTAGGGAACACGACATTTGAGACGAATGTCGCACACGCAACCATGAGAGATGTAGCCAGACTTGGAGACATACCTAGAAGTCGCGCCCTCCATATGAAGCTGGGATAGTCCTCCAACTCTGCTGCCGCGATCATCGAATATACAGGCAAGGCTACCACAATTGGGAATATAGCAAGCCACACAAAACCAAAGTAGGGTCCAACGAAACTCAGATCGGAGAATCCAGCTGAACCGCTGTACCCAATGAGGCTAGGGTTCACGAAAACTGCTACAATAGCTTCGAGTGGTGCGGCCAAGGCAGCAGCGAATAGGATCAGCCGAAGATGGCCTGCTTCCTTTGCCTTAGATAGCAAACCTCTCGGGAATCTCAAAGCGTAGACGGTAACCAAGCTGGGCAAAGCCAGCAGCACGAAAACCACGCACTTGCTCATCTCAGGCGCCATGAAATCAATGGAGTACGAGTATACTATCGCTGGAAGTCCGGACACCAGAGCGAGCATAAGGAAGGAGAAGCCGCGCTTGTACTGCGTAACGTAGAGTACTCGTTTCCAAAGGGCCTCCTCCAAGTCGAGTGTCTCCACCAGTCGAGAAAATCGTCGCAAGGCTTGGCGAGCGGTCCTACTTTGGGAGACCAAGAGTCCGGTGTCGCTCAATCTTGATACTCCGCGTGAAACAACTCTCACCACAAACTTGGATGATATCACAATAGCCGCCAGAATCAGCATCAGATCAGGTGCGTCAAGTGCAAGAAAAATCGATGCTACAACGACGGAGTTTCCAATGCGTACGTATTGTTCCCGCAGTTTCTGATCAGGAAAATTCTCCGGGTCTTCGAGGAAATCTCGATGGTGTGTTCTGCGTTCAAGATATGTGCACAGGAAATACGAACTGAGACCTGCTCCGACTAGAACCACTACGATGGCTAGTGCTACAAGAAAAGAAATGGCCATTGCAATCGGAAGCAGGACCTTGGTTACGACATTAAGAAATGAGAAGAGAATGAGACTTGCCGCTGCGAAGAATGCATCCTCCCTACCCACCTTCGATTTGAGCAGATGTTTAGACGGACTCCACTGATACAGGAATAGGAACAGGGAAATGGAAGAGAGAGCGAGCGCTATTGCTGATCCTTCCATAGTTCTGAGCAAGAGGTCCGTGACAAGTGCAAGATACGCTAACAGAACTGAGGCGTACCGAAGCCTCTCCTCTGTGAGAGAAACTCGTATCAGCAGCTTTGAATTCAGTCTCAAGGGCAGCCGCACCGCCTTCGCCATTCCACGTCAATCTCTGCCGAAGACGACACGTTTCGAGGCATCACTTAGCCAAGATATGGGCCCACGCGTTGTTTGCCAAATGACCGCTGGGCCCATATTGAAGTAGGATCCGAGCGGGACACCCTCCATATCGCTCGCCATAGGAGCCCCTACGGCTACCACTCCATATAGAATAGAGTATAGGAACAGACCATGAAATTTCTTGAATTCATAGGATAGGCTTTGGGCGTCTGTGCTAGGTCGTTCTTCTCGGGATAGTTCTCGCTAGGTACCCTATCGCGCTGGCCAGACATTCTCGTTGGGTTGTTTGAATGAGATTCCTGGAGAACATGTTATCCGAACGTATGCGCACTGCGACAACGGGATAGATGAGTAAGCTATGTTTCTAGCTGGGGGCGTAGGCTCTGCAGTTCTCGCAGTACCATCTTTGGTATTGTGAGACATACGTCAGGGGCTTGCCACACTTTGTGCAATAGTACACTGGTTGAGAAATGGGTGGCGGCGGAGGCTGCACTGGTTTCTCTTTTCTAATGAGAGCAATTATTCCCGCAACGAGTAGTAGCAGTGCACCCACCCAAAATCCCAATGCGACAAAAAGGCCCAGGACTCCACTGATGAGCATCATCACAGCGGCCGGTCTCGGACGACTCTTGACGAACGCTGCGCCGACCAATCCGGCTGCCGAGAGAATTCCTCCTCCGATTGCCCACCCTAGTAAGGTCGCGGGACCTCCAAAAGCTGCACTTAGGCCTCCTAGAAAGAAGAAACCTGGAACTGCGAGTAAGCCGAGAATGCCGCCTATGAGTCCGAGAATGAATTCGGCAGTTCTCTCAACCATTTCGCTCTCACCCTACCCATAGTATACCGTGGATTCGAATGTGTTGCCCAACATGGTCACTATCTTTACCTTATGCGTACTCAGACGTTCCAACGAGAGCCCTGAAGGCTTGCTGCACACAATCTCAACTTCGGATCCTGGTTTGACCAGCGCATCTTCATCAGAGGCGAGAAGCCCGTCAATGTACACTTTGTCGATCGTAGCGCTGACCGACCCATAGTTCCTTATCTGAAGAG
>Ga0315280_10001468_pt1 | contig 40488 bp, 38 predicted proteins | sample YL17G06_40_MG_FD_203697 | JGI IMG/M metagenome (GOLD analysis project Ga0315280, IMG submission 203697) | Sediment microbial communities from Yellowstone Lake, YNP, Wyoming, USA - YL17G06_40 | ecosystem: Environmental > Aquatic > Freshwater > Lake > Sediment | place: USA: Wyoming | collected...
AAAGGGGGTCCTCTGGATGAGGGACATCACCCGCGGCGGGCTGGCGACAATCCTTTCTGAGCTGGCGGAAAGACTTCCCCACCCTCTGCTCATCGAAGAAGAAAAAATCCCGCTCTCCCGCGCCGTCAGAGGAGCCAGCGAGCTTTTGGGCATCGATCCGCTCTATCTTGCCTGCGAGGGAAGAGCAGTCATCGTCGCTCCCCAAAAGCAGGCCGAGCAAGTCCTCCAAAAAATCAGAAAAAATTCCCTGGGACGCAAGGCGGCTGTCATCGGCCGGGTGGATCATAAAATCGGCAGGCCCGGTGAGCTTCTCCTTTCGACAGTGACGGGCGGATTGCGGCTCCTCGAGCCTCTGACATCTGAGCTTCTGCCGCGCATCTGCTGAAGATGGAACGATTCAGGCGAAACCTAACTCAATGCGGCCCTCCCCTTTGTGTGCTTTTTTTGTTTCTTCTGCTCTCCTCCTGTTCGGAACGAAAACAGCCCTTAGGTCAAGAAAAGGCCGGCGCCGATTATTCCGCGGCCTTGGAATCTGAAGCCCAGGAGTGCCGCTCGTTTGAAGGCGAGACGCTTGAAATCCCCCTGCGCCTCAAAAACACCGGCAAAAATTCCTGGTCCTCGCTGGAAAAGAATCCCTGCTTTCTTTCTTATCATCTGCTCGACGAGAGCGGAAAAACCCTCAAGTTTGATAACCCGCGGACGTCTTTTCCCCGGATGATCAGCCCGGGTGAAACGACAGAGATTCCCGTTAAAATTAAAACTCCCCTCGCCAAAGGAACATATATCCTCGAGTTCGACCTGGTCCGGGAAGGGCTGGCCTGGTTTGCCGACCACGGCGGCGCAACTCTTAAGATTCCCGTCTTGGTGGAAGAGCAAAGATGGCCGGAGGATGATATTCCGCCGGACCTGGCCTACGGGAAGTACACCAAGTTTTCCTCGAGTGTGGCCGATTTCGAAACACTCCGGAGACTTATTCGTATTACTCTCCTCCACGATGAAGTGGGCTGGACGGGAAAAACCGGACAAATAAGCGGGTTCCGAGCCGGGTCCGGATATCCCCAAATATGGTTGAGGGATGCGGCCACCATCATCCCCGCCTCTCGCTATTACTATCCTGAAAACTTTCTTACGTCCTGGCTCGAAGAGCACCTGGCCTTTCAGAAGACGGACGGCTCGCTCGAAGACTGGATTGATGCGCAGGGACGGTCGGACAAGAACACGGTCGAGTCAGACCAGGAGACAAGCGCCGTTCAGTCGGCTTATCAAGTCTTCCTCCTCAAAGGGCCTGACTGGCTGAAGAAGGAAATCGCCGGAGAGGCTGTCATCGACAGGCTGGAAAAGTCACTCTTTTTTCTTTTCAGCGACCGGTTCGACGAAAAATACGGGCTCATTCGCGGGGCTCACACCGCTGACTGGGGGGACGTCGACATGGAGGACGCCGATCAAAAGGCGATCTATGTGGACGAAAAAACCCACTGGACGGTGGACATCTACGACCAGAGCATGGGGTTTGAAGCCTGCTCTGATCTTGCCGAAATGTTTGCCTCCCTCGGAAGCGGACAAAAGACCGATTATTGGCGAGGAAGAGCAGAAGCCCTCAAAAAAAGGACGAATGAACAGTTGTGGCAGGAAGATAAGGGGTTTTACAGGGTCCACATTCACCTTGACTCTTTACGCCATGACTTCGACGAAGATGAGATATTTGCCATGGGCGGAAACGCCCAGGCCATTCTTTCCGGCCTGGCCGACGCCGATAAACCCGCGCGAATAATCGCGCAAGCGCTGGCCCGGCAAAAACAGTTCAACGTCTCCACAATAAGCGGGTCGCTTCTTCCCCCCTACCCGGCGGGAATCTTCAAGCATCCGGCCGTGGATGAGCCGTATGAATACCAGAACGGCGGCCAATGGGATTGGTTCGGCGGCCGGCTGGTCTATGCCATGTTTGAAAACGGCTCGAGCTCTGAGGCCAAGGAGAAACTCCTGGAGATCATCAAGAAGGATTTCGATAACGCCGGGCTCTACGAATGGGACACGCGGGAAGGGGCCGGCCGGGGGAGCGATGACTACGGCGGAAGCGCCGGCAGCCTGGCCAAGGCCCTGTTTGAAGGATATTTCGGGATAAAATTAGAAAGAACAGGCCTGACCCTGGAGCCGAGGATCGGAGAGGACGCGGCCGTGCTTCACGCTTACCTTCCGGCAGCCGACATTTTTGTGGCTTATGATTACAAGCCCGACAGGGACAATAAGAAGATTACTTTTCGGTACAACAGCAACTTCCCCGATTCCGGGAAAATCAAGATACTCATACCCTGGGCCTTGTTCAATTTTCCAGATCACAAAAAAGGAAGGAAAGACTTGGAAGTTTCAAGGGACGGCGCTAAAGTCCCCTTCCAATGGATAAGTGTTTACAGTGATGACTTCATCGTCCTCGATACCGATTTCAAAAATCACACGCTGGAGATAACACCTTCTTTCCGGCCGATGGAATAGTATTCGAACCCGAGCTTTTTGACCGCTTCCGGGCTAAAAACATTCCTCCCATCGACGATGATCGGGTTGGCCATGGCCTCTTTGACCTTCTTCAAATCGAGGGCGGCGAATTCATCCCACTCCGTCAGGACGAGCAGGGCGTTGGCTTTCTCGACCGCTTCATAGGGAGAGGAAAAATACAGCAGGCGCCCCGGCTCTTCCGGATAAAGCTGCTTCATATTCTCGACGGCCTTGGGGTCATAAAGCCGCAGAAGGGCGCCCTCCTGGAGGAGGTCTCGGATGACCTTGATGCTCGGCGCCTCCCGGATGTCGTCGGTCTCGGGCTTAAAAGCCAGTCCCAACACGGCGATCTTTTTGTCCTTGAGGATCCAGAGGGCCTGCTTGATCTTATCGACGAAGACTCTGACTCTGTCCGTATTTATTCGGTCTGCTTCCTTGAGCAAGCTCATGTCCACGCCCAGCTCCTCCCCGATCTTGGTCAGCGCTTTGATGTCTTTCGGAAAGCAGGAACCGCCATAGCCGATTCCGGCTTTCAAGAACCGGCCTCCGATGCGCGGGTCAAGCCCCATGCCTTCAGCCACCTGTTCAACATTCGCTTCCGTCTTCTCGCAGATATTCGAGATAAGGTTGATATAGGAAATTTTCATGGCCAGGAAAGAATTCGAGGCATGTTTGATGAGCTCGGCTGTGTCGATGTTCGTGACAACGATGCGGTCTCTGAACTTATCATAGATACGGCAGAGGATATCTCTCGCCCGCTCCGTTTCTACCCCGACAATGATGCGGTCAGGGTTGAGAAAGTCGGAAACCGCCGAACCCTCCCGCAGGAATTCGGGGTTGGAAGCGACGTCGAATTTTCTATCCGTCTTCTTATACAGGCTTATGGTCCGCTTGATCCAGAACGAGGTCTTGACCGGAACCGTGCTCTTTTCGACCACCAATTTATAGCGATTGAGGTTCTCGGCAATCTGCCGCGAGACCTCCTCGATCTGGCTCATATCGGCGCTTCCGTCAACGTGCTGGGGCGTTCCCACGCAGACGAAGATGACTTCGGCCTCCTCGATGGTCTTAAATAAATCCGGGCTGAAAACGATATTCCCCTTTTTGAGGTTCGACTCGAGCAGCTCATCCAGGCCCGGCTCGTAAAGGGGCACCACTCCCTGGTTGACCTTGGCGATCTTATCAAGATCTTTGTCGGTGCCGATAACCTTGTGCCCCAGCTCAGCGAGACCGGCGGCCGTGACCAAGCCCACGTATCCTGTTCCGATAACCGCGATCTTCATCCTGACCTCCTCCTTTATGCCTTGACGACGTTTTTCCTCTTCTTTTTCACGGCATTCCGCGTATCCACGACAATCGGGGCGGTCTTGACGATCCAGTCATAATCATAGTCCGAATGGTCGGTGGCGATGATGACGGCATCGCTCCCTTTCAATCTCTTCGCCGTCAACGGAACCGAGCTGAGGTCAAGACCCGGGTACTCCCTGTGCCCGCGGGAATGAGGGACATAAGGGTCGTTATAAGCGACTCTGGCGCCTTTTTCTTTTAACAAGCTGATGATTTTGAGGGAGGGAGATTCGCGCTGGTCATCAATATCTTTTTTGTAGGCGATGCCCAGGACCAGGACCTTGGCGTCCTGGATGGATTTTCTTCTTCTGTTCAGAGCTTCAATCGTCTTGTTGACCACATAATAGGGCATGCGGGTGTTGATCTCCCCGGCCAGTTCGATGAATTTGGTCTGGTAATCCACTTCCTTGGCTTTCCAGGTCAGATAAAAAGGATCAACCGGAATGCAGTGGCCGCCCAAACCGGGTCCCGGGTAAAAAGGCATGTACCCGAAGGGCTTGGAGGAGGCGGCCAGGATGACTTCCCAAATGTCGATCCCCATGCGGTCAAAGATGATTTTCATCTCGTTGACCATGGCGATGTTCACCGAGCGGAAAATGTTCTCTAAGAGCTTGACGGCTTCGGCGACCCGGGGTGCCGAGACGGGCACGGTTTTGACCACGATCTGGCCGTAGAGCAAGCTGGCCAGCCGGAGACTGTTTTTCGTCAACCCGCCGATGACCTTGGGGATTTTCTCCGTGGAATAGACTTTGTCCCCGGGGTTCTCCCGCTCAGGCGAAAAAGCCAGGAAGAAATCCTTCCCGGCCCGGAGCCCGCTCCTTTCGAGGAGAGGCAGCATTTCCTCCTCTGTCGTGCCGGGATAAGTCGTGCTCTCCAGGACAACCAGCTGGCTTTTCCTCAGGTATTTGGCAATGACCTTGGTTGTGTTGAGAACATAGGAGAGGTCGGGGTTTTTATGAGAATCCAGCGGCGTCGGCACGCAGATGATGATGATATCCATGTCACGGAGCGATGAAAAGTTCGAGGTGGCCTTGAAGGTCCTCTTTCCCAAGAAGGCCTTGAGCTCCTTGGTGGAGATGTGCCGGATGTAACTTCTTCCCCGGTTCAAGGAAGCCACTTTCTTCGGGTCAATGTCAAACCCGGTGACGCGGAAGCCATGGCTGAGGAAAAGCTTGACCAAAGGGAGTCCCACATAGCCCAGGCCGATGACGCCGACACGTGATTGTTTGGATTTTATTTTGCTTTCCAGAGCGAGGAATTCTTGACTCATCCTATCTCCTTTTCTTGTACCAGGCGACGGTCTTCTTCAAGCCCTGCTTGAAGTTCACTCCCGGCTCAAAGCCAAGGACCCTCCTGGCCTTGCTTATATCAGCGAATGAATGCTTGATATCTCCCGGCCGAGGCTCAGCGTAGATAGGCTCGCGGGAAATTCCCAAAAGCATGTTGATTTCCCTGGCCAGGACGTTGATAGTTGTCTTCTCGCCGCAAGCAATATTGAAAACCCCGCCTGAAGCCTCCGGCGGCGCTTCCACGGCCCGCAGGTTCGCTTCGACGACATTGGCGACATACGTGAAATCCCGGGACTGCTCTCCGTCCCCGAAAATATGGGGGCTTTGATTGGCCAGGATCTTCGTGATAAAAAGAGGGATGGCCGCAGCGTACTGGGAAAAAGGATCCTGCCGCGGGCCGAAGATATTGAAGTAACGGAGAGAAATTGTCACAAGCCCATAGATTTCACTAAAAACCTGGCAATATTTTTCGCCGACAAGTTTGCTCACTCCGTAAGGGGAAAGCGGCTTGCCCTCGCGCCCTTCTTTTTTGGGAAGCTGCGGGTCATCTCCATAGACTGAGGAGGAGGAGGCGAAAACAAACCTCTTGACCCTGGCCTCATAAGAAGCCACGAGCAAATTCAAGGTGCCTTTGACATTAATCTCATTGGTCAGGAGAGGGTCTTCGATGGAGCGGGGCACCGAGGGCAGGGCCGCCTGATGCAAAACATAATCAACCTCTTCCAGGGCCTGCCGGCAGGTCCTGAGGTCCCGGATATCTCCCTCGACAAGCTCAATAAGATCCTGGAAACCGGCGATATTCTCCCTTTTTCCGGTGATAAAATTATCGAGAATCCTGACCTTTTCCCCTCTTTTCACCAGCTCTTCGACGATGTGCGAGCCGATGAAACCGGCGCCTCCCGTCACGAGATAAGCCATTGTCCTCTCCTTTTTCGCCTCAGAAACGTCTAAAGATAACCCAGCTCCCCTAACCTTTTAAGAATGTTTTGAACGCTTTCCTCCAGGCTCTCTTTATCCGTTTCCAGAAGAATTTCGGGGTTCACAGGTTCCTCGTAAGGGTCGGAAATCCCGGTGAATTCTTTAATTTCCCCTTTCCTAGCTTTTTCATACATTCCCTTGATGTCTCTCTGGATGCAAACCTCCAGGGCGCACTTGGCGTAAACTTCGACGAAAGCGCCGATTTCCCGCCTGGCCTCGGCCCGGATTTCGCGGTAGGGCGAGATGAACGAGGTCAAGACAGCGACTCCGTTCCGGGTCAGGAGCTTGGCCACAAAAGTGACCCGGCGGATGTTTTCGTTGCGGTCTTCGCGGGAGAACCCCAGGTCGCGGGTGAGGCTCTGGCGGACGATGTCCCCGTCCAGCCTCTCCACTCTCAACCCCCGCTCCCGGAGAATCTCGGCCACCCGGTCGGCCACGGCCGATTTCCCCGAACACGGCAATCCTGTGAACCACAGGGTGAACCCTTTCTGAGCGCAATCGTTTCTCTTCTCCATAGATGAGTGACTCCTTCTAGATAGTAAGAACCGTACCTTCCATATCTTCGGGGGCGGGGATGCCCAAAAGATGAAGGATGGTTGGCGCTATGTCGAGGATACTGGCGTCTTTTCGGTTTTTGGCCTTGTTAGAGGGATCATAGAGGATGTAAATACCCTCCTGGGCATGAACGGCGTCATCAGGCCCGGTATCGTTCTCGGGCAGAAATTTGCTCGGATGCCCGAGCGTCCCCGCCGAGCGCCAGTAGAGGTCGTCAAAATAAACCATCAGGTCGGGATATTCGCCCCGGGCCTCCTTAAAATATTCCTGGGGCTTAATAATCCTGGTCTGCCATTTCTCTCCCTGCGGACCTCGAAGGTTGAGAATTTTCTCGGCCAGGAGGTCTCTTTCTTTTTCATAGTCCTCGGGCTTCACCACCCCCTGGTCCTCCCTCCCCTCGACATTAAGGAAGAGGCGGGCGTAGTAGCCGCCCCAGCCCCAGGCCTTGGTCCTGGCCCAATCAACATCGACTTTCTCCACGCTCTCCGGCTTGGCCGGCCTGGATTTCACGACGAGGTCGCCTTCCTCGATCAGCCATTCATTGACACAGAAGGCGCCCTTCATCCTCTTGGCGCCGTGGTCGGAGACCACGAGCACGACGGTCTCCTTGCCGCAAGTATCGATAAGCTCCCCGATCTTTTTGTCCAGGTATTTATAGTAATCCAGGATGACGTCTTCGTAGGGATTCCCCTTGACATGGAGGTGATGCTCCGGGTCCATGTATTTCCAGAACCCGTGCTGGACTCTGTCGACCCCGATCTCCACAAACATGAACAGGTTCCAGGGCTTGCGGCGGGCCAGGTCGTTCATGACTTCGAACCTTTTCTTCGTCATCCGGTAAATTCCCTCGATGAGCGCCTCTTTCTTGTCCGTCCTGAACTCTATGTCAAAAATATAAGGCCCAAACTTGTCCTCGATTTCCTGCCGCAGACTCTGGGGATAGGTATATTCTTTTTCGTTATCGGGGGTGATGAAGCAGGAGATAAGATTCCCGGGCACAGGATGCGGAGGATAGCTCGGGGGCACGCTGACGAGGCAGCTCTGGCCGCCGAAATCTCCGATGATATCCCAAACCGGTTTTTCCTTGATCGATTGGGACGTGGCGATCCACATGTTCTTGTAAGAATACCCCTTGCGGTGGCGAAAACCGTATAGTCCCAGCCGGCCGGCGTCCTTGCCCGTGGACATGACCATCCAAGCAGGAATGGTGATCGGCGGGTCGGAGCTCCGCAGGTTCCCATGAACGCCGTTTTCCATAAGCTCGCGGAGGACCGGAAACTGCTCACGTCGCTTGAAGACAATCTCTCCCGGGGCCGAATCCAGGCCGACAACCAGTATTTTTCTATCCATGGACTGCCTCTTTCTTTTTATTATTCCACAAACGGATCCTGGAAGGTCATGATGACCCGGGCCACTTCGGGCCGCATCAGCTCAGCCGGAGGGATTTCGCCTTTTACCAGCATATCCCGGATTTTTGTCCCGCTGAACTGGATGTGCTCGGAAGACGGATGGGGACAGATTTTTTCGTTCACGACGGACCGGCATTTTTTGCAGTAGTAGAAGGACTTAAAGAAGAGCGGGGCGATGCCCAAATCCGGGAAATCCTCAAAGATGTCCTGCGCGGCATAAGGAGAATAATAATTCCCTACCCCGGCATGGTCGCGGCCAATGATGATATGGGTGCAGCCGAAATTTTTCCGGATGATGGCGTGGAAGATCGCCTCCCTGGGACCGGCATAGCGCATCTCCATCTGGAGGATGGCCATGACCGCCCTCTCCTTGAGGTAATAATTCCTGATGAGCTCCTCATAGGACGCCAAAATCACTTCGTCCTTGAAATCGCCCTTCTTCTTCCGCCCTATGACCGGGTTGACGAAGATCCCGTCGGCGAACGTCAGCGCCGTTTTCTGGACATACTCATGTCCGATGTGCGGCGTATTCCTGGTCTGAAACCCGACGATCGTCTTCCAGCCCTTTTCTTTGAAAAGTATCCTCGTCTCCTTGGGGCTGAGCTTGTACCGGTCAAAGGCCGTCGGAGAGACCTCGATCAAATCCAGAGGGCCTGAGAGCAAGATGTCTTTCATCCTCGCAACTTTGGCCACTCCGGGATGAGCTTTATCCCTGGTCAGGAAGACTTTCTCGGCCAGCTCTTCTTTGTCGTATTCATAAATTTCTTCAAGGTGCAGGATGGCGACCGGCCGCCCGCTCTCGCTCGCCAGGACGACCTCCTCCCCTTCTTTATACTTCCGGGCCTCGTCCCGGCCGGCGTCGAGCACAATCGGAATGGTCCAGGGGAGGTCATTCGAAAGCCGCATCTCGTTCAAGACATTGCGGTAGTCGGCCTTTCCCATGAACCCTTCAAGAGGAGAAAAAACTCCTGTGGCCATGTTTTCCACGTCGGAGATCAATTCCTCATCGATTTTCAAGACAGGAAGGCACTTCATTTTTTCGAAAGATTCTTCCCTCCATGTTCCTTTAAGGACTCGTTCCACAAGTTTTCCGCCATGGGGTGGGATCATTGCTTCCTCCGGTTCGTCGGGTTCCGTTTTTTGCTTCTAATCAATATAGCCCAGAGCCTTCAACCTTTCTTTAACCTTTTCCTCGTCTTCTTTGCTGAAAACTTCTCCCGCCTCTTTCTCCTGGGAAAGCTTTTCTCTCAAGACCTTGGTGATGTAGCTCGAAACGGATGAGACCTCCGTTCCCTTGATCACCTCTTCGATCTTCTTATAGAGAGAAGTCGGGATGGAGATGGTCATAAACTCTTTTTCCATGCTCTCTCCTCTCAGGACAGAACTTCCTGAAAATAAAACCATTATATATATCAGCTGTCTTTTTTTTTCAACCGCCATCCCTCCTGTGTAAGCATCTCCGTTTATGTGATTCCATTCGGCGCAGGATGCCGCCCTCGGCCCCCGCACCCCGGGGAACCAGTCCCGTCGGTTCCCCCCGTCGGAGAATCCGACGGGTCCCCTCTCCGCTACGGGGGCTTCAGGGCGGCATCCTGCACCTATCATAAAGATCACATACTTGGAAATGCTCCCCCCCTCTTGTCCTTGCCCTCTCCCAGTTTTAGGAAGCTCGGTGGATAATAAGATGGCGTGAGGGCGCTTCGGGGAAGCGGTTCTGACAAATGTGGCGGGGTCAAACCTACACAATTGACACTTTTTTCTTTGGCTCTTTAGATAAGGCTAATTTGTCAATTGTGTAGGTTTGACCCCAAGCGGATTACTTTCCAGGATTAAATCCCCCAGCTAACCCCTGAAATATAAGAAGTTATATCAAACTGGGAGAGGGCAAGCCTCCTGTCGGCTTGACAAACAGCGATGTTTAGTGTTTATAATTTTAGCTGGATGTCCGAGGATCCTTATCCCGCCCTGTAATATGGAGAAAATCAGCTATCCTTATATCCGGAAAAATGTCTTTTCAGGCGTCCTGGACAGGAACCTGAAAAAGCTGGAAAACAGGCTAGGTGTCAGCCTCTCTATCCGCGGAGACAGTTTGTCGTTAGACGGCAACCCCAAGAAGGTTGAATTTGCCAAGTTTTATTTTGAAAAAATGAGCGAACTCGAAGAAAAGGGCTGCTTCCTCAAGGAGGAGGACTTCCACATTGCCCTCGACCTCCTTGAAGGCGGCTGCTCCGAACCCCTGGAAAACTATTTCCCTTCCGAGGCCCTGAGCCTCTCCCGCAAATCCGTAAGCCCCAAGAGCCTTAACCAGCAGGAGTACATTCAGGCCATCCGGAACTATGACCTGGTTTTTGGCATCGGCCCGGCCGGCACGGGCAAGACGTACCTGGCCATGGCCATGGCCCTGAGTTTTCTTCAAGACAAGGTCGTCAACCGGATCATCCTCACCCGCCCGGCCGTAGAAGCGGGGGAAAAATTAGGCTTTCTCCCCGGCGATTTGTACCAGAAAATCAACCCCTATCTCCGGCCTCTCTATGACGCACTCTTTGATTTGAGCCAAACCGACCAGGCTAACCGGCTCATCGAAAGGGGGATCATCGAGATCGCCCCCCTGGCTTTTATGAGGGGGAGGACGCTCAACGATTCGTTCATCATCCTTGATGAAGCCCAGAATAGCACCCGCGAGCAGATGAAGATGCTTCTGACCCGCTCCGGGTTCGGGTCCAAAGTCGTCGTCACCGCCGACATCACTCAAATCGACCTGCCTCAGCCCAAAAGATCGGGCGTTCTGGAAGCCATCAAAATCCTTTCCGGGATAAAAGAAATCGCTTTTATCCACTTTGATGAGAAAGATGTGGTCAGGCATCCCTTGGTCCAGAAAATCATCCTGGCCTATCAGAAGGCTGAAACAAAATCACTTAAAGAATAATGAATTTTATATCCTTCAAGAACCTGAAGCTTTTCAAAGGGACTGTCCCTCGCCAGAAAAAAAATAATGTCTCCCCGCCTCAGAAAAAGGAAGAACGGCCCTTATGGAAGCAGCTCGTCGAGAGTCCTTTCTTTTTCCTCTTCATCTGCGTTTCCATCCTGGCCTATTTTCTCTCCTATGTCCCCTCGAAATCGCTGCCCAAACTCGAGGAAGGAGAAATTACCGCCTCCGACATCGTCTCGCCTATCGATTTGACGATTGAAGACACAGAGACGACGGCCAAGAGAAGGGCTGAGGCCGAAGAAACCGTCCTTCCCGTCTATTCTTTCGACGAAAATGCTTTCTTGAACACCGAGGACAAAGTCGGTCAGTTCTTCGAGTTGGGACGAGAATGGCTCAAGAACACGCCGGCTCCGCGCAAGGTCGCTGGACTCCAAAAGAACATCGCTGAGACCTTCGGGTTTGAATTGCCAACCCGGGACCTGGAGTCCCTGGTCAGGTCGGGTTTTTCCCAGGAAACCGAAGGGACTCTGACCAGCCTCATCGGGAAAGTCTCCTCCCAGGGGATTATTGTCTCGAAAAACCTTTTTATCCGGAAAGAGCCGGAAAAGGGGTTCATCCTGCTGAGGGGACCGGGGAATGAAAAGCCGACCAAAGTTGATGAGGTCCTGGACCTCAAAGAGAGCAAAGAACGATTTGCCGCTGAAGCCGGAAAGCTCGAACTTCCTTCGAGAGAAAAAAGGCTCCTCCAGAGCTTGGCCGATGTCTTCATGACCTCGAACATCACCTACAACAAAGTCGAAACGGAGGCCAGAAAACTGCGGGCCAGGGAACGGGTGGAAACCGTCTTTTACCGGGTCAAAAGGGGAAAAGTCATCATCCGCAAAGGGGATGAAGCCACGGCTGATACGATCAAGTGGATCAACATCATCAACCAAAACCTCGAGGAAAAGCGGGGCTGGGCCATCGTTTTTATCGGGACGTTCTTTCTGTTTGCCCTCATTTTTGTCACTCTCTGGTATTACCTGAAATCCCTTCTTAAGTTCAAAGCGGCGCTGAAAATTTATCTGATGATGGGGACGACTTTTGTCCTCGGTCTCCTCGCTTACAAACTCTCGCTATTTTTGGCCGCTATCTTCAGCGAAAATTCCAGCTTCTCTTTTCTCTCCAATCTGGACGCTTATAAATACGCTTTCCCCTATCAATTCGGCGTTATCCTCTTTGCCTTCCTGACGACGAACACCATCAGCCTGGCTTTCTGCATCCTCAACAGCGTTCTCGTCGGCTATCTCTTTCAGGACAACTTTTATCTCGTTTTCTTCAGCTTCATCGGGGGATTGGCGGCGATGTACGGCATCAAGTATTATCAAAAACAAAAGCGGACTTCCATCCTGCGCACGGGGCTCCTCGTCGTGGCCCCCATAAACGTCTTCCTTATTCTCACCTTCCAATTGATCCGGGAACAGCTGGGCGGGCCGGAACTCTTCGCCACTGAGGTCGTCATGGGCATTTTCAGCGGAGTTCTCAGCGCTTCGCTGGCCTTTCTCCTTCTGCCCGTTTTTGAAAACAGTTTTGGGTTTGTTACTGAGAACAAGCTTCTGGAGCTGACTAATTCGGACCTTCCGATTTTTCGGCAAATGGCCATAGAAGCGCCCGGCTCCTATCATCACTCCCTGATTGTGGCCGCGCTGGCCGAAAAAGCCGCTGAAGAGATCGGGTTGGACCCGATGCTGGTCAAAGCCGGAGCTCTTTACCATGATATCGGCAAGGTCAAAAGGCCGGAATACTTCATCGAGAATATCAGCCGGAACCCCGACCTGCACAAAGACCTGACTCCGAGCATGAGCACCCTCGTCATCGTCAACCACGTCAAAGAGGGGGCGGATATGGCGAAAAAGTTGAAGCTGCCGAAGAAAATAAAGGAGATTATCGAACAGCACCACGGCAGCTCACTGGTCCGGTATTTCTACCATAAAGCCAAAGAAAAATACGACCCGGAGATGCAGACAATCGGGGAAGAAAGTTACCGCTATCCCGGCCCGGCGCCCCAGAGCAAGGAGGCGGCCCTGATTATGCTGGCGGATTCGATCGAAGCCGCTTCCCGGAGCCTGAAAGCGCCCACCCGCGAGAGCCTGAAACGAGTCATCACGGAGATCTTTGAGAATTATCTCCAGGACGGGCAGCTGGATGAATGCGATTTTTCCCTGCGGGAGCTGAAAGCCATCGCCACGGCCTTCCACTCGACCCTCTACGCGATTAATCATCCGCGAGTGCAATATCCGGGTTTCGACTTTGAGATGGAAAAAAAGAAAAAGGCCGCCGAAGCGAAAAAGGATGATGATCGAAATAATCAACCTCCAGTATGAACACCGGATCAACCGGAAAAAATTTAAAGATCTGTTGAAATTCCTGGTGGACCGGTACGAGCTTAAGGACCCGGAGGTGAATCTTGCCTTTGTGGACACGAGGACGATCAAAATGCTGAACAGGAAATTCTTGAAGAAAAATGCGCCGACCGACGTCCTCAGTTTCCCGTTTGGAGAGAAAAAAAGCATTGATGGAAAGTCTTATCTTGGAGATATTGCCATCTCAGTCCCCCAGGCCTTTAAGCAGTGCTCGGCCAGAGCTCACGGCCTGGAAAAAGAGCTCGAGGACCTCGCCGTTCACGGATTCCTCCATCTTTTGGGCTTTGACCACGGCCAGAGGATCGAGGCCGAGGAAGCGAAGATTCGCCGCCTCCTCGCTGAAGATCGCTGACGGATAAAATGACTGCGGAATATTTTAAATGGGCCGGCTTGGGCCTGGTTTTTCTGGCCGCTTTTCTCTTTTCCCTGTTTCACGCGTCTTTGAGTACCTTTTCGAAAATCGCCCTGAGCGGCTTCCTCGAAGACAAAGAAAAAGAATATCGCCAAAAAATCCTCGACCTCTACGATGAAACCAAAATTGCCGTCGAAAGCTTTCGCGCCATCTTCATCATCGCTTTCCTCATTTACTTATTGACCTTCATTCCCCGGTGGAAACTCTGGCCGCTCTGGTTTTTTCTCATTTCTCTCGGCTTCTTCTTTATCGCCTTCGACGTCCTCCCCCGCCTTCTGAATTTCCTGAACAAAAAAGCTGTCATTCAATTCTTCCTGCCCTTTTTCAAGACTGTCCACGGGCTGGCCGCGCCGCTGATCTTTTTGGTCAGGAAGCTGGAGAAAGAAGAGAGTGGGGACGAGGTCCGGGAAGCCTCGGAAGAAGAAATCGACACGTTCATCGACGAGGCCAGGGAAGAAGGCATCATCGAAGAGCATGAGGGGGTTCTTCTCAAGAGCGTTGTCGAATTCGGAGACACGCTCGTCCGGGAGATCATGACTCCCCGGGTCAACCTGGTCTGCATCAAGAAAGATGCCACGTTCGGCGCTCTTCGCGACCTGATCATGTCCGAAAAATATTCCCGCATTCCGGTTTATAAAGACAGGATAGACAATATCGAGGGCATTGTGATTGCCAAAGACCTCCTCCAGTATTCCGAGGACAAACACCGCAGCCTGCCCATCGAGCCGATCATCCGGCCTGTCCACTTTATCCCCGAATCGATGAAGGTGGCCGAGCTCCTGAAAGAGTTCAAGAAGAGAAAGCAAAAAATGGCCGTGGTCGTGGATGAACACGGGGGGGTCTCGGGCCTGGTGACCATGGAAGACCTGGTCGAGGAAATCGTCGGCGAAATTCAGGATGAATACGATGTCGACGAGGAGACACCGATCACGGCGATCGGCCCTTCCGAATATGCCGTCTGCGGAGATGCGGAAGTCGAAAAACTCGAAGATCTCCTTGACCTCGACCTGGCCGCGGACAATTACGTCACTGTCAGCGGGCTGATCATGCAAAACCTGGGGCGGCTGCCCAAGCGGGGAGAGAAATTCGAGATCAAGGGCCTCGCGTTCGAGGTCCTCGACGTCGACCAGAAAAGGATCAAGAAGCTGAAGGTTAAGAAGATGGCGGCGGAAAAAGAGAGGAAAGAAAACAACAGCCAATGAAAGTGGGCTGTGTCGCTCTCATCGGACGCCCCAACGCAGGCAAATCTATGCTGCTCAACACGCTGCTGGGCCAGAAAGTGGCCATCATCTCCGATAAACCCCAGACAACCAGAATCAGCCTTCTCGGGATTAAGACGACGAAGAACGGGCAGATTATTTTCATCGACAACCCGGGCATCCACAAGCCCCTGCACACTCTCAACAAAAGGATGATGCATTTTGTCTATTCCTCACTCGAGACAAGCGATTTGATCTGTCTCCTCATCGACGCCACGCAGCCGTTCGGGCACGGCGATGAGTTCGTCATCGAAACGCTCAAAAAAGTGACCACTCCCCTTTTTCTGCTGATCAACAAAGTGGATATTGTCAAGAAAGAAAAAATCCTGCTCATCATCGACAAGTACAAGGATATGCTCGGGTTTAAGGAAATCATCCCGATCTCCGCTCTGAGGGGGACGAACCTGGACGTTCTGGAGAACGAGATCTATAAGTATTTGCCGGAAGCAGAAAAGCTCTACGACGACGATTTCGTCTCCGACCAGTCGCTCCGGTTTAGGCTCGCAGAGATCATCCGGGAGAAATTGCTTAAGCACGTTGAGCAGGAGCTCCCTTTTGTGACCGCAGTCCTCATCGAGAAGATGGAGGAAAGGCAGAAGGAGGAGGGCGAGGAGAAGACGGAGGCGGCAACCGAGGGGCCTGAGGTCATGACAGGGCCAGGAGCAGAGGCAGCTGTCACGGCTACGGCGGCGTCTGAGAAAGCGGCTTCGCCGGATTCTCGTCCACAAAAAAAGAAGCAGCAGAGGAAGGTCACATATATTAGCGCCATCATCTTTGTCGAACGAGACAACCACAGAAAAATCGTCATCGGCAGGCATGGCCAGGTGATCAAGGAAATCGGCATCGAGGCCAGGCGGGAGATCGAGGAAATCCTGGAATCGAAAGTCTTCCTTGACCTCACTGTCAAGGTGAAGGAAAAGTGGCGCGACTCGGCCGAAGTCCTCGACCTGATCGAAGGCCAAAAGTAACCCAGGTCATGGCGAGAAGCGAAGCGACGCGGCCATCTCCTCGTGGAAATTTGGCGATACAATTCAATTTTCGAATGCGGTATCGCGTCGCCTGATTTTCGGTAACCGTGTCGTGGAGATGTCCCCAATTCTAAGACGCCATCCTGTCATTTTGCGCCGTCCGAACGATCCTGCCTCCGCCGGCGGGACATATTGATTTCAGCCCCGATATATGCGAAAATTTGTGCGCCTTAATTCCTGCGGTGAGTGTAGCTCAACTGGTTAGAGCAGCGGACTGTGGATCCGCAGGTTGGGGGTTCGAGACCCCTCACTCACCCTCCCCTATTTCCCTTATTTCTCAATGCTTTTCGTTAATTTTGCGTTTCAACCCTAGACCCTAAATTTCAACGCTTTTCAACCTATTTTGGCACAAATTTGGCACAAGGGGAGGACTCTTGCTTGCGCCATACTGGTCTTTTGGGCCGGGCCTTGGACCCGTTGTCGTACTGTCCACCGCATCCCTTTTATTCTAAACACTGCTGCTCTTGTATAGTCAACGCACACAGCCATTAGGAGAATGAACAAAGTTATTTCGGTTCTTTGCGCCTTTGTATTTGACTGGAGTTGTTGCTGGTGCTATTCTTCTGCTAGGCAGCTGAAAAGGAATGAAGAAGATGAGGGCAATGGCATGGACGAAAAAAACAATAATCTAAAAAAACTTGTTGATTCGTCTGGGTATCCTTTCCAACTGCGGATCGAAAACGAAATTCGAACTGCAGATACCCGCTGGAACATAATAACTCATGAACACCCCTGGAAGAATATCAGCAACGAAACGGAGGGATTCATCGATGTGATTCTTGGCAACAATGCTACACGCGTTGTGCTTGAGTGTAAACGGCCAAGGGGCGGAGTGTGGGTTTTCATAATTTCTAGGGAAGAACAAGTATCAGTAGAAAGGTTCAGGATTTGTTGGGCCCATTGTATGCCAGAGCGCAAGGACTTAGTCGACTGGGATGATTTTCATGTCGTTCCAGGATCTCAGGAATCTGAGTTTTGCATTGTTCGTGGTCATGGGGATAAAACCGAGCCTTTTCTTGAGCGTCTTTCAAAATGTGTGCTTAGTTCCACAGAAGCACTTGCTCATGAAGAATTAAGCCTAATAAGACACCCGGAATTTGATAGGTTGCGGTTTTTTATTCCTGTCATTGTTACTACTGCCGAGTTAAAAGTCTGCAGGCTAGAGCCGAATCAAGTCTCTATATCAGATGGTTCAATTAAAGAACCGAAATTTGAAACCGTGCCATGGATACGGTTTCGAAAGAGCCTCTCAGTTTATGATACAGATAAGATAGGTGTCGCAACCTTGAAGGAAATTACCGAAAAGAAAGAAAGAAGCATATTTATTATGAACTCAACGAGTCTATCGCACTTCTTAAAGAGTCTTGAAATATGTTCGCAAGCATGGGGTGCTTCACCCTGGGAAAAAGCAAGACAAATTGAGCGAATGCAAGAAAACGAAACGTAGCGGGATCCCCGCAGAGGGGTCAGCCCCACCACAAAAGAGAGGCTGACATCTTACCTGCCAAGCGGGAGAATCCGGAAGCGACCGTTTTAGGAGAGCTGACCAGGAATCCCCTCATTGTGGGCCTGAAGCCCCCGGGTGCGGCGTCGTGGTCGTGGTGGGCTAAGAAAATCAAATCTAGACGAAAAGGGCCTAACTCAAACACGCCTTCTCACTGAATGGTGAGCGGGCAGTGAGGCTAAGCGATCAGGGGAAAGCAGAAAAAATCAGAAGGGATCGTTTGAGGGGAACCGGGGAAAAAAGAAGGGATCGTTTCTGAGGGAGACGGGAAAATCGAGAAGGGATTGTTTTTCTTGCATGAGAAGAGATTGTTATGCTTCGGAGCCTGGGAGTCACGGGGTACCTATCCCCCCCTGGGCCGAACCGGGATTTCCCTTAGAGACCGGGCCTGGCGATCCGCAGCCAGCCATGGAAGGAAGTCTCAAGCTCGGCAGCGAAGGGCGAGAACGGCGGCCAGGGCCTCATCATGGAGAAGGCCGAGACGTTTTAACCCGGGATGGGATGATGTCCAAAATAAGTGTTAATTAGTTAGTCTATTGACGAAAGTAAGTATTAGCTAATACGTCAATGACAAAAAATAGCTTGACAAATGACCAAAAAGGGTTTATATTCTATATGCCATGAACAACCAACATTATGGTCGCATTGGGGCTTCGGGGGAGTCCATCATCAAGGTTAATTCTCAGGAAATTACCAGGGAACTCAAGATTCCCGAGCTTGTCTCCTCTTTTCTCGCAGCTCAAGATATTCGACCTATCTCAAAACTCCTCTACCAGAAAGGACTCGAGCGTTTCCTGGCCTGGCTTGAGACCACCGGGATCATTCGACCGGACCGGGAAGCCGTCCTTAAATTCAAGGCGTTTCTCCAAGAGAGCAGACTTTCAGCCGGGACCGTGAATAGCTACCTCACGGCAGTTAAGCGGTTCTTCACCTGGCTTGAGAGCTCCCGGCGATATCCGAATGTCGCCAAGGACATAAAGGGAATCAAGCAGCCGAAGGGCCATCTTCGGGAGTCGCCGACTGTCGGCCAGGTCAAACAAATGCTGACGCAGATCGACGCCTCGACCTTGCAGGGAAAGAGAGACTTTGCGGCAATCAATCTCATGGCCCGGACGGGGCTTAGAACAATCGAAGTGATCCGCGCCGATGTCGAGGATATCAAACAGGAAGCCGGGGAAGCCCTTTTATTCGTCCAGGGAAAGGGCCGCGATTCCAAAGATGAGTTTGTGTTACTCACCGAGGCCAGCCTGAAGCCGATCTTGGACTATCTAAAGGCCAGAGGCAAAGTGGACCCGGGAGACCCTCTCTTCGTCTCAGCCAGCGATAGAAACGGAGGGCGGCGGCTGACGACTCGGACTCTTCGGCAGATCAGCAAAGACGCCTTCAGGTCCATCGGGATTGACAAGAAGAAACTGTCGGCTCATTCACTGAGACATTTCTTTGCCACTCAATCGCTCAAGGCCGGAGCTCCGCTCTTGCAGGTCAAGGAGGCCATGCGACACTCAAGCATTGAAACGACTCAGAGATATCTCCACAATCTTGAGCGCGTCGAGAAGGGAGCCGAGAGATATATCGACTTTTGAAGTGTATTTCCATTAAGCGGCAATAACGGAAATAGAAAAGAGAGGTGAAACATGAAAGAGAAAATGGTCAGCCCCAAATCTGACCCCAAGGCTGAAGCCGAGATCAGATTGTTCATGTTCGGCTTTTTGCGGGGCCTCGAAGACGGCATGCTTGTGGGGCTCACGCGGCATATCCGGGAGCTCCAAAAAAGGGGCTTGATCCCGGAAGAGAAAACCGGGGAGGCGATCCAGGCGGTTTTGAACGACTATGGCTTCGGGGATCTCGCCTATAGTGAGATCGCACAAAAGACCGCTCAGTTCTACCAAGACGCTCGAAACAGAGGCATCGAGCTTTTTTACAGTGTCCCTTTGATCGTCAAACGTTTGAAAGGTGCCATCAATGATGCCGAGATGGAAAGCGAGCTGAAAGAATTCCGGTTTAGATTTCCCGCTGAGGGCGAGAGCGAACAGTAAGGAGGTTAATATGCCTTACAGAAGATCAGGTTACGTATATCAGCAGCCGCCGAGTATTCTGCATTATGTCCTCTCAGGTCTCGGCCAAGCAGCAGAGTCTTTGGCTCAAGCCTACGTACAGAAGAAATTAAGGGAAGGGCAGCTAACGACCAATGTGCTTGAGAGTGTTCTCTCCGGCCAGACAGATCCTGCACTCTTCGCAACGGGGATGGCTCAGGACATAATGAGGTCAAAGGGAATATCCGAGAGGCCCGAAATCAAGAGCCTTACGGCCCAGGCCCTGGAGAAATTCCAGACGCCGGAAAAGACTATGACTTCGCCAAGCGGAGCCATGGTTAATATCCCGGCCGCACAGCCAAGCGCAATTCCCCTTGACCTTTATCAGCAGTATCAACAAGAGCGAGAAGCGGCACTCAGGCGACAGAAGTTTTACCAGGAGGAACTTCCCGAATACACAGCAAAAGAAGCAACGCGGCTCCGACTCACGAACGAGATAAACAAGGAATTCGAGGAAACCCCCGAAGAGGTGATCCAGCATGTTTACGGAGTCATAGAGGCAGCCAAGAAACAGGGTGTCCCGATAGAGAATCTTACCTATAAGGGAGTCGATGTCTATAGCGCCGTAGAGAAAGCGAAGGCTGCGACAGACCAAAATGTCAAGGCACTCGCCGGCCAGGGAAAATACTACAATGGGATTACTTCTGCTCAAGATTACAGGACAAATGCCATCAAAATTTTAACTGGCCTCAAAACTGGAGCTATGACGACCGACCAGGCAACGGGAGAATTAAAAAACATAGACATTGTCACGGATGCACTCCTGAAAGCGTTAAATCTTCAAAACAAGGCAAAAAGAACCCCGGAAGATTTAAACGCCGTTCTACGAGAGATGAACAAGTCAATCATGGCCAGAAACAAAGAGAACAGACTGTACGCACGAGAGGGCTTGATTAAGCCGAGCGAAATTGAAGACATCGAGCCTATCTCAGAGGACATTCTCGGAGACATCGAGGCCCCAACATCGACGCCGAATCCACGGGGGCAACTTGCGGTTCGAGCGAGGGCCGAGAGTGGAGCCACTGCAAAGGCCGAGAAAGAGAAGGGTGTAGAGCCAAGTCCGGCAGAAGTCGAAATGGAAGCACAAAAGATATTAAGCGATCCACGGAAGTTCATTGACCCTGAGACGGGGCAGCTCTTTACGATGGGGCGCGCGCGGCAAATCGCCCGGAAGTATCTGTTTTGGAAGCAAGCCAGGAAGGGACACGCCAGATGAAACCAAAGAAAAAATTGAAATTCCCTCCAGGCCAGCCAATCACAATCGGCGACGTGCGGATTTTCGAGCTCCGGGACGTTGCGGCTCGGCTCCAAATTTCTATGAATACTTTGAGACGCTATGTCAGGACGGGCCGCCTGGCCGCGCAGAAAGTTGGAGTGAAGTGGATGATCAGCGAGGACGCCATCCGCGAGTTTTTCTTGCAACCCTATACTAAACCCGGGGCCAAAAAACCGAAATTAGGTCAATCCTAATAGATTCACCAAATCAAAAAAGGAGGTCGTATGAAACCCACAAAGAAAGGGAAACTCTGTCTTTCCTGCCAGAAGAGGCCAGCGGCTGAGCTCGGGTTCTGTCCAGAGTGTCGGGCTCATCTCATCCTCAGCCCGACCGCAGACGTGATCGACCCAAGGACGGGACAGTCCTGGCCTTGGGTTAACCTTCCTTCCTCACCGCGGACTACTGCTTGACTCTTTGACCATGGCCGGGGCTGCGACCTGGATCTTGGTCCCGGCCTGAGCTAACATGACCCAAATTGAAATCATGCCGAACTCTAAATTGACAAAGGCAAGGTATTTTTATAACCTCAAGGAGGCAAGGTAAGGAGGGAAAGATGAAAAAAGTCGTTATTTTGGCTGTATTTTTCTCTCTCTTTATTGTTGCTTGCAGTAACGAAATGCCCGAGGCCCCAAAGCCAAAGGCGAGTGTTGGCTTTGATATTGAACAGAGGCCCTTCAGTTTTTATTGGAATTCTTGGTATCAAGTTTGGTATATGGACATCTATATATTAATTACGGAAAATGCGGGCGTTGGGGCGACAATTAATCAAGCCAAGGTTGAATGGATATTAAATAATGCAAATGTGGCCCAATCACTTCATCAGGGAGGCACTCTTCCACCGAGTGGCTCACTCAGGGTTCATATTTATTCAGAATGTCCAGGTAAATATAGGGTGGATAAAATCAGAATAAGCATAACGGGTAGGGATAATAATGGGCATGACATTGCCGTGTCTCACGAATACGCAATCACGTGGACTACTCAACAAGCCATTAGGCTATTTTAAAATTTCTCACAAGAGGTGACCCGCACACAAAAAACGCGGGTGCTAAACCCCTCGTCGGTTTGAGATCGTCCCACCAGCGCGATCCTGGGCCGTCGTTTTCGGGGAGAACGTCAAAAGCCAGGGAATTAGCCGGAAAGCGGCTGCTGAGTCGATCGGCGCGGATGCGTGATCGGCCTTTGTAGGTCAATCCGGAGCCAAAAAATCCTAGCCGTCTCATATATCGAGGCACCGGGGCCCAAGGCCTCCATGCGCCTTAGCTATTATTGGGAATATCAGCAGTTACCTCTTTTACGATTTGCCGACAATTATTTTCCAGGACTCTGAGCGCAGTGATGAATGCCTGGAGTATGCCTATGAACTCGAAGTGAATCATTACTGTTGCTATTGGATTTTTGGTCCATGATTCGTAGCGTTTATATTTTTCTCGATTTAAATGTGCATAAGAACCATATAGAACAGTTTCCATGATCTCTCGATAAGTCGGGCGATCTCTATTTATTGAGAGCAAACTTTTGCCATCAAGGAACTTGTTCAGGAATGCACGTTGTTTCGCGAATCTCTCCCCGGGAATATCGGATACACGCAACGATTTAATAAGCTTGGCAATATTATTAATAGAAATTCTTTCATTATCTTGAATGAACAAACGCATTGTTAATAGAAAGGCGTCAATTTGATCTGCATCCATCTCAACATAATCAATTGAGAATTCTCTGGCTTCCATGTTCCCTTTGAACCTAATTCTGGAGCCTTGGTTGGAGATAAGTGTTTTAACAAGGGTTGAGGACCTTAATTTGTTAGCTTTCTCAATAAAAAGGTTTAGTATTTCGATAGCCTCTTCTTGCGTGATCTTATTTTCTTTCATTATGACAAAACTTGTTAATATTTATCGCCGTCCTCAATATAAAATTCGATCATCGCCTGCCATCGAGGAGCATCACGCAAAGGGGGCCAACTGTGCCTAGGTTCAATGGCCAACGAATAGCCTTCAAGAGATTAGCGATCCACTTCTTTGAAATCATTCTTCTTTGGTATATAAGCTTTTTTGTTCGGCCATCTCTTTTCGATACTTACTTGCCTTCTTAAACGTTGCCCCAACCTGCCTAATCGGCGGCATATCAATCTTCTTCCCGGCCAGCAGTTCCGCCACGGTCAGCAGTTGAATCTTCGGGTATTTCTTCCCCCAGGTCTTTGACTCAAAAAAGCCAGCAGTGACGGCTTCTGTCAGCATCGGTTTGGTCGGGTCCTCCATTGAGATTAGGGCCCCGATCGCTGCCTTTTCCCGATCGACGACCCCACGAAGGTCCCGAACGTGGTTAGCGGTGACATGGCCAGCCTTTACGGAAATAATTACCTGCTCGAATTTTTCGGGCGTGTCCCCTTGAAAAACAATCTTGCCGTCAATGCCCTTGTCTGCCCCCTTTTTCTGTTCAACCGGTCGCGCCCCAACAAGGCCCAGGGCCCACCATTGAAATTGATAGGGATCGGATTCGGCAAGGGCCGCGGCGTCTGGAAGGCTTGTCGGTTCCCCTATGACGTTAAATTGTGCTTCTGTTCCGAAGGAGTCCAGCAGTCGCTTCTTCATTAGCGTAATTGCCAGGTGCGTGATATCAATTCCGATCCAGCGCCGTTTCAGCTTCTGCGCAGCCGCGATAGTCGTCCCGCAGCCGCAGAACGGATCAAGGACCAGGTCCCCTTCGTTGCTGCTGGCCTTAATGATCCTCTCCAGGAGCGATTCGGGCTTTTGCGTAGGATAACCCAGGCGTTCCTGCGCTTGAGATTGAACCGGTCTTATATCAGTCCATATATCATCAACCGGTGTCCCTTCTTGTTCATCCAGGTAACGTTTTAGCGCAGGGACCCGACCAGGCGCAGATTGAACGATCAAATCTTGTTCATATGCCTTCATCATTCGGTCCTTCGTCCATCGCCAAACACGACTAACCCCAAGAAATTCATAAGTAAGATTCGGGCGATCCTTATTAGGATTCGTTAAATCGGCGAGTCTGTAACGACGGCCCGTCGATGGTTCTACGTACCGGTAGAAGTTGCGCAAGTATTCCGGATCATGTTTTATATAAATCGGGTTCCATGTCCATTTATCGCTATGGGAATAGCGAAGGATCGTATCATGATCCCCCGCAAACCGGGTGAAGGCTAATCCCTTCGCATTTGTCCTTTTCCAGACTATTTCATTGATAAAGCGCTCTGGACCAAAAACCGCGTCCATAAGCATTTTCAAATAATGGCTGGCGGCCGGATCACAATGTAAGTAAACGCTTGCCGTCGGCTTCATCACCCGGCGAAGTTCGGCCAGCCGCGGCGCCATCATTACAAGGTAGGCCAGCATATCGCAGGGGCCAAGGAATGTACGGTATGCCTGAAGGCAGTCGGCCACCTTATCGCCTTTGGTCACGAGGTCGGCAAAAATGACTTCGTCTTCTTGGCTCCAAGTCCAGGTATCCTCGAAAGCCCGAATCTGACTCGCAGCCTGGGAGCCGTTCTTCTCTTTGAACAGGACATTGTAGCTCTGGTTGCTTTTGAACGGTGGGTCGAGATAAATGAGGTCAACGCTCTCGTCTGGAATGTACCTCCTCATGATATCAAGATTATCGCCATAATAAAGGGTATTTTCCATTGTCTCCTTCAGTTTATTGTCTTAGGCTTGATCTCGCGAATCTCCCCATCCGGCCCCTTTCCGATCTCCCACTCTTTCCCGCCGGTCTTGCATGTGGCCAGGAAAAGCCTAGTTGAGGCAAAATCATGAGCGACCATGGGCGCTCTGCATTCCGGGCACTACGCCGGAAAAAACTGCCCTTTAGGCCCGTTTATTCTTTGGGAAAGTCGGGCGCTCAGGAAACGCCTTCTTTACTGCTTGTGGTGGGACTACGCGGTATGATGCGGACGGAGTCTCAAGTACTCGGCCTTGATTCAATAAGGTCAAGGCATCTGTATAGTACGGCGCGAGGAAATCCAGGGCTGCTCGCTCCGGCAGTGTCCTCCAGGTATATGAATTTCTCTTAAACTTTCGTTCATAGACGCGGCTTGTCTGCATCGCATCTCGGGGTAGTAAATCAGATAAGGTTTCCCAATTGCGCTCGGCTTCAAGCTCTCGAGGTGTAAGCCTTTGGAAAGGCTGAATCTCTTTTCTAACAGAACTCCAAATGTATCCAATAATTCTCGGATCAATGCGGCCCTTATACTGGAATTTCTGCTTAAGCTCGTTCAAAGTTTTCTTGTTCAGTTTTTGGCCCCTGCTTATCCTTACCCGGATCTCCGCCTCAAGACTACTAAGTGTCCTGGGTCCAAAAATATCTTCCTTCGGCACATAGGCTTCATGTTCAGTCTGGGAATGTGGATCTGACACTCGGACAAAAGTTTTCTGCCTGTAGCCTCTCATCCGGAAAAGAAACATTTCGATGTCTATACTGTCATCCTGATGATGAAAGTGGTTTCTTATAAACCAGCATTCTTCTTGCGCTTTACCAATCCGGCGAAGGTTATTTTTATGAACCTGAGCACCCTTCTCTAACTCTAGGCCAAATTTCTCCTCTAACACAAAAAGAACGAAGAGGCTGTCACCGTTCTCTGTTCCTCGTCCTTGTCCTATCTTTATTATGTAGGAAGGATAGAAGGTGCCGAGTTTCCGACTCCATTTCTCGCTCTCGTCGGCTTCCTTTCGATATTTGCAGGATCGGGGGCAGCCCTCATGGGCGTAAATCTTTGGCCGTTGCGGGTACCCTAAGACACACCAATATTCTCTTTCAACCAACGTATCCATCAAACCTACCCTGTTGGAAAAACCTGCAAATGACACACGATAATTTTACTTTTAAATTATAAGTATGTCAATCGCAGTTATGGAGAAAATCCGATGAATAAAATTAGGGAATTGCGCCAGAAGGCCAGACTAACCCAACTCCGCCTTTACCTAAAAAGTGGCGTCAACTGTGCGACAATCAGTCTCATCGAAAGGGGCCTCTTGGTCGCATCCGAGAGGCAGCAAAAGAAACTAGCCCGCGCCTTCAAGGTCAGCGTTGGAGAGCTCTTTCCGGTTACATCGAAGAGCCGACAGGACGAGAATTTAAATGAAAAACCAGCCCTCGAGTTATAACAACAACGGAAGCATTTATCGAACGCCGGATCTCTATTTATCCGCCTTCCTTCTAACCAAGGGAATCACCCTGAAGGGAACCGAACAAGCCGAGGGCCGGACTTTTTTCTTTTTCCAAGACAAAGGCGAAGTCGAGGAACTAGTCCAGCAGTACTACGGGAATGCCTCGGTCCCGGCCTTAAGCTACAAAGGATCGTTGAGAGAGCTCAAGGTCCTCCTGCATGGCGGCTTTCCGGGAGGCCGGACATGACTAATCCCCAACGTGAAGACGGACACTTAGATATTGCCAACGAAATTGTAGATCAGCTCTGTAAATACAGAATTCCGGGCCAAGAGTGGCAGATGATTTGGGTTATTTTGCGGAAGACTTGGTGCTGGGCAGTTAAAGATAAAGCTGGCAACCATGTAAGAAATAAAGATGGGTGGATACTGAAGAAAAAAAGCGATTGGATCGCGCTGAGGCAGTTCAAAAAAATGACCGGGATACCAAGATCGAAATGCTGTGTTCTTTTAAAGTCCCTTGAAAACAAGAAAATTATCAAAAAGCATGTTACCCAAAAAGGTAACAGGAAAGCCGTATCTTACGGGTTTAACAAGAATTATGAAGAGTGGAAGGTGTTACCCAAAAGGGTAACAGAGGTAAGGGTGTTACCCAAAAGGGTAACAGGGGTGTTACCTAAAAGGGGACCTACAAAAGAAATACTTACAAAAGAAATAAGTCGCCAAACTCCAAAACCTGAGTTTTTCGACCTGGTGAACCTACTCATTGAAAAGATGAAAAAGAATGATCCTGGGGCCAAGGTTCCCAAGGCGGAAGCACAGCGAGAGAAGTGGGCTAACGATTTCAGGCTCCTCATAGAGACGGATGGACGGCCGATTGATGAAGTAAAAGAAGTTCTGGCTTGGAGTCAAGAAGATTCTTTTTGGAAAGGAAACATTCTCTCAGCCAGCAAGTTTAGAGAGAAATATCCACAATTGAAGCTAAGGATGGAGGATGTCCAAAAAAAGCCTGGATCGCAAAAAGTCCCTTCCCGAGAAGAATTCAACAAAATCCAGGAGGAGGCATTGAAAAGACGATGATTGAAACCGAAAGAGCCATCTTGGCCGTAGTGCTTGAGTTTCCCAATCTTATCGACTTCCTCATGCGGAATTATTTTGAGGGGATGTTCATTGACATTACCAACCAAAAAATCTTCAACGTCATTCGTGCGCTCAACGACGGAAAGAGCGGGTTCGACTGGATGACTGTTCGAGATTTGCTCAGGGGTGAGGTCCTGGAGTCCTATTTTGTCGCCATGCTCGGGACTTTGCGGGGGTTGCCGGATTCTCAGGCCGAGAATTTCCTAAAGGCCAAACTTTCACTGGTAAAAAGGGCCGCTGGTAAGAAAGCCGTGCTGCAGGCGATTGAAGATGAGGCCAAGTCTCCGCTTGTTGATTTCGCCAGGATTATCGAGGCGGCAGAGAAAGGAAAACTCATTGAGGTGACGCAGGAAGACTCAGGTTTTGAGGCTGCCTATGCGTCCTATCTTGCCTGGAAAACTGCAGGACCGTCGAACATAGACACAGGACTGCCCAGTTTTGACAGAGAAATTAGTGGCCTTTATCCGGGGGAGATTATGGGGGTGATGGGCCGTGCAGCCACGGCCAAGACTTTCCTGGCTCTGAATATTCTGCACCATATTTTGGGGCACACCAAAAAAAGGGTAGGGTTTTTCTCCCTGGAGATGAGCAAGGGGGCACTCACCGAAAGAATGTTGCAAATCTTCTTCAATAAATCGCGTCACGCCCTCCAAAGCGAGAGGATCACAGAGCAACCGCAAATGCGCGAATTTCTCTCCTACTTTGGATCTTTACGAATTTACGGGCGCGTTTACAGCGTCCCCGAGATTTCCGATCAAGTGAAAAAGGACAACCTCGAAATAATTTTTGTCGATCATCTCCAACTCCTCCGACAGAGCCAAGGTAGGAGCCTCTACGAAAGGGCGACCTACGACATTCGCGAGTTGAAAGAGTTGGCGAAGAATCGGGACGTTACTATCTTTCTCTTGATTCAAATCTCGCGCAAAGGAGGGGAGGGCTCGATCCCCGTGAGTTTAGACATGGGCCGGGATAGCGGCAGCATTGAAGAGAATGTCGATTTCCTGATTGGGTTATGGAATCCGAGCCTCGAGGAAAACTCCGACGCAAGGTGGAAGGGTAAGCTGTGCCTGAAACTCTTGAAAAATAAGCGAGGTCCCGTTTTTGGCACAAAAGCCTACTTCTCAGCGGAATCGGGGAGAATTTTGGAGATAGACAGAAATGAAGGCAAACAACTTTTCTGATTTCGAGATCATGCTATTGATGAATCACCTAGACAGAAGATGGCGACAGCTCTCAATGATAAGTGATGAGCGAGAGAGGATCAAGGCCAAGAATGAACATTTAGAAAAAATGGCTAGGATCATTGAAAAAATAAACCAATGCTTAGATAGAGAAAAAGAAAGGCTGCCTAGCCCGGAAGAGAAAGGAAAGGGCAAAGACGAGGGCGAGCCAGGCGAGGATGAGGAGGCTTTGCCTTTTTGAAAAAAGAAGTCGCGGTTGAACGTAAGCAAGACACGCTTGAGAAAAGCCAGGCCAGGGTGCAGAAGCTTCTCGAGCTGTTGAAGAAAAGCCAGGAGCGGGAACGTCAGCGGTGCTCTCGGTCGAAGCCGAGAAAAAAGCTCCTGACTCCAGAACAACGGGGGAGGCGGCAGAGAAAGTACCAGCGGAAATACAATCGGTCTCCCGCAGGACGGGCGCGATATCGGAAGTGGCAGGAATCTCCGCAGGGGAGAGATGCTCGCACACGAGCGTATCAAGAGCGCCGAGAATGGCTTGACCAAGTTAAAGAGCGCGGCTGTGTGATTTGCGGTGAAAAAAATCCCCTGGTCTTGCGGTTCCGCCTTCAAGATGGCAAAAAAGCCAAGTTTTCACCTCATTTGCAGAATATCTCAAGGAGTAAACCGGATTGGCTCAAAGTACTCAAGGTTTGCGATGTTCTCTGTGTCCGCTGTCTGGTTTTAATGAAACACGGAAGAAAGCCGCTTGGTGATAAAGCCCTGAAGGTCAAGGTCAGTGAGGGGCTTGAAATGTTGCGGCACCCCATCGTTAACGATAGGGAAAACGTCCATGGCGGGCTTTTACGCCCGGACACGTCAAATCATACGTGCAAAACCTGTGGGGCCGAATTCAAGCCCAAATCTAAAGCTGGGCCAAGAAAACGGGAGTTTTGCAGTGATTCTTGCAGGCTTCTGTATTGGGCGGGCAAAAGGCTACTTGAGGTGGCCCGCGCAGGCCAGGGTTCCGGCCTTCAAAAGATCATTACTGAGCTCGTAGAGGTAAGGCAATAAATGGACCAGCTCCTGACCGCCCGGGAAGCTGCCGCATGGCTGCGCCTCCACGTCAAGAGTCTATATCGTTTGGCGGCCACCGGAAGAATTGACCATGTACGGGATGGCCGGAGAATTCTGTTTGAGCGTTCTAAGGTCAGAGAGAGAATTGAACGGGGCCGGGTCATGTCTCCTTTTGAGTTTATGCAGCAGCCCTTGATTTCCGTTGGCGAATTCGATAAAAGATTTCTAGGAGGTCAAAGAAGCGCCGTGAGTAAAGCTCAGCGGCGTTGGAACTATAAGGGTCTAGGCGTTGTTTATGTCCGAGAGGGGAAATGGGGTCAAAGATGGCTTATCGACTATCGGGACCACCGAGGGAAAAGGGTCCGACAGGTCGTCCGACATGCTCAAGGCAGAGAAGAGGCTGTGGCCGCTCTCTTGGAGAAGCTCTCAAATGAACAGGCTGGTAGGTCCAACATCAGGAAAAAGATCACGCTTGCCGCTTTGGTGGAGAAATATCTCACCGTTCATTCCCGGCCCAATAATCGAAGCTGGAGGGATGATCAATACCGGCTCAACATTTTCTCTACGTTCATCGGCCCAAGTCGAAGGGTGGAAGATATCGCGCCTTTGGACATCGAGGAATTCAAGGCGGCAAAGCTCCAGGAAGGACTGCGGAAGAGTACCATCAACCGATATCTCGCTGTCACCAAGAGCATGTTTTATTTCGCCGCGGAAAACGGTCTGCACAGCGACAAGAACCCAGTCAAAAGTAAGGGCATGATGTTTTCGGAGAAAGATAACTTTCGACAGAGGATCCTCAGTGAAACAGAGGAAGAGAAATTGCTTAACGCCGCGCCGAATTTTCTCAAGTCTATTCTCGTCTGTGCCCTGAATACCGGCATGCGCCGCTCGGAGATTCTTAACCTCAAATGGTCCCAGGTCGATCTCGAGGCCCGAGAGATTCGCCTTGATGGTGAGGGAACGAAGTCCGGCAAAGGACGCACAATCGACATCAACTCGCTTCTCTTCGCAGAACTCGGCGGCCTAAGACAGGCCGGGTGGCCAGGACCGTATGTCTTCCAGGATTCAAAGGGCCGCGTTCTCTTCGGCAGACTCCGGAAGGCATTTAGGACGGCGTGTCAGGCCGCAGGGGTCGCCGGACTCAGGCTGCACGATTGCAGGCACAGTTTTGCCTCAAAATTGATTCGGCTCGGTGTCGATGTTATCCGAGTTAGGGACATTCTTGGACACAGCGACTTGAGGATGACGGAGAGATACACACACAGCTTCAAAGAGGATCGCAAAAAGGCCGTTGAGTTGCTCTGCCAAGGCCAGCAGGAGGAACCCGAAAGCCCCGCATCTTTGGCACAAAAGTGGCACAAACTCGAAACGGGAGAGGATGCACGTCCCCTAAGTCGTTGTTTTTCCATCAATTAGCGAAATGAGAACAAAGAGAGCAGCGGACTGTGGATCCGCAGGTTGGGGGTTCGAGACCCCTCACTCACCCCGTCTTTTTTTCCCCATATAGCCCTTTGAGATCAATATATTAGCCAGACTGTTCTCGAATTTTGGCCCTAGTTCTTTTTGAGCCGTGCTTAATCCCCAAGATATCACAAATCTCGACCCATTCTCTTGAGCGTCCCGTCTGCAACTGAACCCGCCTTGCGTTATTTTGAGCTCATCTTGACATTCCTTCACACCACGATTTATCATCCTTAACGATGGGGAGAGGCAAAACACGGCGTATGAACGCTCGTTAAGCCTCCGGAGCAAAAAACGAGTTTCCGATCCGGAGCACACAATTGGACAGCTCTCTAAGGGCTTGATATCCTATAAAATTCAACGAGGAGGTTTCCGATGAAAAAGAAGAAGAGAATTCCCATCATCGCGGCAGCCCTTTCCTTGGTTGCTCCCGGACTTGGGCAGCTCTATAACGGCCAAATATCAAAAGGGATCATCTTCTTTTTGGCGTTTTTTCTCATTCCAGCCATTATATTTCTGGCCGGATTGCAGGGCCAATTCGTTGGCTTGGCCGCCTTCCTAATTTTTACTTTTTGCTTATGGCTGTTTGTCATCGTGGAGGCGTTCTTTGCAGCCAAGAGGAAAAAGGAAGTCGTCCTCAAAGGATATAATAAATGGCCTATTTATCTGCTCATTATCCTTTTGATGAATGGGGCCGTTTTTGTTCCCAGAGATGTTGCCGCGAATTTTGCGAGTGATGTATTGGGATTCCGGGTCTACAAAATTCCGGCCGGAAGCATGGAGCCAACCCTGCTAATCGGTGATTTTTTAGTTGCCGATACAAAATATTTCAAGAAAAACGAACTGCAGAGGAGGGATTTGGCAATCATCCAGGATCCCAAAGATCCCTCCAGGGATTTTGTTAAGAGGGTCATTGCCCTTGAAGGTGAAAAAATCGAGATTAAAAATAAGCAGGTTTATATAAACGATGAAGCCCTTCCAGAAAGCTATGTGGTTCACAATGATGTAAATCTTGACGTGGCTACAAGGGATGATTTTGGACCAGAACTTGTTCCGCCAAACTACTGCTTTGTCTTAGGAGATAACCGTGACAACAGCATGGACAGCCGGTTCTGGGGCTCTATACCTCTTCGCAGCATAAAAGGGAAACCTCTTTACATCTATTGGGCAAAGGATAAAAGCCGGATTGGAAAAAAGTTAGGGTAATAGCGATTGAGGAGGAGAGATGCTGGATACAATTTTCGATCTCTTTGATTTGCATTTATTATTCCAATTAAAAAGAAAATGGGAGATCTCGCAGGAATGGTTCGGAACCGTTGAAAAGAAGAAAGCTCACACAGCCCCTTCCATCTCCCGGTATGGATATTCCGTGGTTTTTCGGACTGAAGAAGGCAAGAGGAAAAAGCTAAGGATGGGGAAAGCGGATTTTGACCTCTACCAGGAAGGCCGGAGATATACGAAAAAGGCGGGTGATTATTTGCCCGATCCTTATTCGGCGATCTAAACCTCCGCTCCGCATAATCGAAATCAAGAAATTGGCGAGAAGGAAAAAGTAGGCGTGCGCCCGCGTCTCATTCCTCTCCTATTTATGAAGGCTGGACCAAGAAGCTTTGGTCTGCTCGAAGTTGAGGATGCCAGGAAGAGGCTGGCGGGGCTGAAGGGCTAGGCAACAGACTGAAGACATTGAATCTGATAGGCGATGCTATTGTGCCTGAGAAAAGTTCGAAAATTGGACATTAGCCCACGCCTATATAATAATATTATATTCGAAAAAGTATTAATCATCGCACGCTCTAAACCTTTTAACTTTTTATACTGCGACCTGCATTAATGTTTCAATTTGAGGTGCGATATCTCTATATCTGAAATAGGTTGTAAAATCGGATATTTCAGTACCCTGCCTTATTCTTCCCATTTTCTGTTTAATTTCTGCGATTTAAACTGACCTATAACCTCTTTGCCATTCCCTGCCAATAATGTCTATGACAACTGATTTGACTCCTGGCCCACAATTAAGCCCTGTTATCCAAACATTCGGGTTATTAACTCAGCTTGACACGGCCTGCGGTTATCTTCTTCTAGCAAGAAAAAGCAATGGTAAGTCGGAGGAGAGAGGGGAAAGGAAAGAGCGGGAAAAGGGAAGGAGGAGAAATTCTCATTATAAAAATTGGAATGAAACCTTGAGTTGACAAATTAGAAAAATAGCTTATATTTAGAATGAACACGAAGGAGGGAGGGTAATGAAATCCAAGGCCTTCTGGGTGATGGCTATCGGCGGTGCTTTTATATCTTTCATCGTTTTAATGTTCGTGCTAGAGTCGATCTTCGACCCGCTTCCTCCTTCACGTGTGGATGTCTTGGGTTACCAAGTGGCTGGCATCCTCGCTTTCGTAGGAATAGCGGGAATCGCCGTAGGGATCATAATCTTGAAAAAGAGGCAACTGCTTGCCGCAGGGCTCATAGGCTTCTTTCTTGTTCCTGTTGTCATTGCGATCGTAACCTTTATTTTTGGCCCCTAATTCTATTATGGAATAAGGCAAAATCGACGCATGAATGCTTACGCGACCAGCAAGGCAGAAAAGAAAATTTCAATTCTTTCATATAAATTGCTTTAAAGGAGGTGCCTTTCATGAAAAAAAGTCTTGGGAAAACTGTTTTTGTCGGGCTTTCTATTCTGGCTGTCTGTGCAATGTTTTTGGCATTACAACCTACTGCAAAAAAGTTACGAGTAGGGACGTTTGATTCCCGGGCTGTGGCCATCGCTTACGCTCGATCCGCTCTGGCTGCCCCGGTCATGAAGGAATGGAAGGATAAATACGAAAAAGCCAAAGCCGAGAAAAATGAGGCGATGATCAAAGAGTGCGAAGCCTGGGGCCCCAATTATCATCGATTTCAGATGCTCCAAGGCTTCAGCATAGCCTCAGTCGCTGACATCCTTGAAAAGGTCAAAGATGAGCTGCCCAAGGCAGCCCAAGAGGCCGGTGTTGATATCTTGGTGAGCAAATGGGAACTTGCCTACCAGAACCCATCCATAGAGGTTGTCGATGTGACATCATATTTAGTGAAGATATTCAATCCCGACAATCAAACACTCAAGATACTTGAGGAACTGTCAAAGCAGCCTCCAATTCCGTTATTCGAAGCGCTGCAAATGAAGGAAGATGAGTAGGAGGCAATACCGGCCTCCCCGAGGCTGAGGATGCCGGGAAGAGGCTGGCTTTGATGTAAAACTGAACCAAAGACCGAGAGGAGGTGAAAATCATGATTAAAAGAGTGCACCAGCATATCATTGAGGAACTCCAGCAGAACACCCGCACGGATACAATCTTTATCGTCACATCAATTCTCCTCAACCTTCTGACTCTGGCCGTTAACTCCGGCATTGCCCAAGGGAAGAGCGCGAACCGCACGATCGTCATGCTCATTTTTGTGACTCTGACGATTGTGGTCAATCTTGTCGTCATCGTCGGTCTCCTCAAAGGGAAGCAGACCAGATCCACGCTTCTCAGCGGGCTGATCAAGATGTACAAAGACCAGGGAGTGGACGGTTATTATGACAGCTCACTCCTGAGCCACTACAGCACGAGGTACAATCTCTTCATCCTCGTCGTCGTGTTCATCGGCCTGATCGCCATTATTGTCCCCTTCATCAGCTAATCCAGACTCAAATTAAGAGCGATTCTTTTCAGCGGAGTCCATAGAGGAAAAGGCCGGCGGCCAGCCCGAGGTCGAGGATGCCAAAAAGAGGCTGACAGGGCTGAATGGCTAAGCCACAGACTGAAGGGATTGAATCTGATCAGCAATGCTGTGATGCCTGAGAAAAGTTCGAAAATTGGACATTAGCCCACCCCACCTTAATCCCACGCTTCTGCCAGCTAGAAGAACAGGCCAAGCAGTCGATTGAGTCGCGATGTGCAGAGGGTTGAAAATGAGGCTTTCTTATTATTCCTCGTTCTTTACCACTTGACCTTTAGATATATAACCGCTTTTTATCTTTTGAACATATCCTTCTTTTTGGATGAGAAAATCGCTGAATTTCACTGGCAGACCGATCGCTAAGAAAAAATTTGCTTTGTCCTGGACGTGGAAATGGAGGTGAGGTTCGGTTGAGTGACCAGAATTCCCGCAAAGGCCGAGTATTTGACCTCGCCTGACTTCGTCCCGCCGTTTTACCGTAATGCTTCCCTTTTTGAAATGAGCAAGGTGGCTGTACTCTCCTTCGGCATGTCGGATGATGACAAAGTTGCCGCGGAAGAGTCTGGCGCTGAAGTCGATCGAACCAAGTTCAGGATTGTCGCGGATGCCATCTCTTGCCTCAATAACCATGCCGTCGGCGGGAGCCAAAATGGCTTTGCCAAAACTGTAGTAATTTTCGAGGACTCTCCTGTCGGTTCTGTGGGTTTGTTGATTTTCATCCCTGATGAAAAAATCATAAGCATACCGTTGATTAAAAATATTCCAGGAATGGGAATTTTCCTTATCCACCCCGCCGCTCTCAACCATCCAGAACCCATCAAAAGGAAGAGAAAAAGAGGTAATTTGAGCATAGCTCCCGGTCCGAGGAAGTCTGCCGCGAACACGGCCCAAGGCCACCATCTGCCCGAGCGCATAGTAAATAACCTGAAAAAGGAAACGAAAATTTTTTCGGTAGGGCAGGAGAAAGAAAAGACAAAGCAGGAAGGCGATACGGAAGGCTCTCAAAGGTTCCCATAAAATCCCCAGGAACCCGAGAAGTCCTAAGTACCCCAGCTTTGTTAAATAAAAGACCGGCCCGCTTTTTGACTTGCCTTTCATTATTTTTCAATAATGGGCATATTCTACTCGATCACGTTTGTGCAGGCAATGAAGTCTGAATCTTTTCTCCTGGAGAAACTCCACTCTAATCTGTAAACCAAATGAATGCCTATGCCGGTCTGATTTGACTCTTTTTCCACAAATTATTATTCTATGGTCATTCTGGCAGGGGAAAGAAATGGCCATGAAATGCCCCAAGTGCAGTTTTAATAATGCTTCCGATTCCAAGTTCTGCAAAGAATGCGGCACTCAACTCTTCCCGTCTGGAAAGATCCCTTCCCGCACCGAAACTCTGGAAACACCTACGGAAGAATTAACTCGGGGGTCTACCTTTGCCGGCCGATACGAAATCATCGAAGAACTCGGCCAAGGCGGCATGGGCAAGGTCTATCGCGTTGAAGATAAGAAGATACAGGTGGAAATCGCCCTGAAGCTTATTAAGCCCGAAATTGCTGCCGATAGACAGACCATCGAGCGTTTCAGCAATGAATTGAAGATAACCCGGATGATATCACACCGGAATGTCTGCCGTATGTTTGACCTGGGGGAGGACAAGGGCTCTTTCTTCATAACAATGGAATATGTGCCGGGAGAGGATCTCAGGAGCCTCATCAGGATGTCAAAGCGACTGGAAGCCGGCACAGCCATTTCTATCGCCAGACAGGTATGTGAAGGCCTGTCAGAGGCGCACAGATTAGGGGTCGTGCATCGTGACCTGAAGCCCAGCAATATCATGATTGATAAGGATGGGAATGCCCGGATCATGGATTTTGGCATCGCCCGCTCGCTCCAGACCAAAGGGATAACGGGTGCCGGAATCATCATCGGGACGCCTGAATACATGTCACCGGAGCAGGCGGAAGCGAAGGATGTGGATAGACGGTCGGATATTTACTCGCTGGGAGTGATTCTTTACGAGATGGTAACAGGACGCGTGCCCTTTGAAGGAGAAACTCCTCTAAGCGTAGTCATGAAGCACAAGGGTGAATTTCCCCAAGACCCCAGCAAGCTCAATCCACAAATCCCGAAAGATCTCAGCCGAGTCATCCTGAAATGCCTGGAAAAAGCCAAAGAGAAGCGGTACCAGAGTGCGGAAGAATTGCATTCTGAGCTGGCCCGCATAGAGAAAGAAATCCCCGCCACAGAACGGGCCGTGCCCAAAAGAAAGCCGCTCACTTCAAGGGAAATCACGGTCACGTTAGGCTTGAGGAAGCTCTTTTTCCCTGCCCTGGTTGTCCTTGGTCTTGCAATAATTGCAGTAGCTATCTGGCAGCTTCTGTTTCAACCGGAAGCAATCCTGGTTCCGAAAACTAAACACTCCATAGCCGTGCTCAGTTTTGAAAATCAGACAGGTGATAGCACTTATGATAAATTAAGAAAAGTCATCCCCAACCTTTTAATTACCAGTCTTGAACAGTCTGGAAATTTCTATGTGGTTACGTGGGAGAGGATGTATGATCTACTCAAGCAACTTGGAAAGGAGGAAACAGAAATCATTGATCGGGAATTGGGCTTTGAGTTGTGTCGAGCAGAAAATATAGAATTCGTTGTCTTGGGTAGTGTAACCAAACTGGGTGATATCTTCGCTACTGATGTAAAAATATTAGATGTTAAGAGCAGAGAACTTCTCAAAAGCGCCAGTGCCAGGGGCAAAGGTGAGGCCAGCATTCTCGAAAGACAAATTGATAATTTAAGCAGGGAGATCTCCCGAGGAATAGGTCTGCCTGAGAGTAGGATAGATTCAACTGAGAGGCCGATCGCAGAAGTTACTACCACTTCCATGGATGCTTATAATTATTTTTTAAAAGGCAGGGAAAATTATGAAAAATATTATTACGATGAGGCTCGACAATTTCTCGAAAAAACCGTAAAGCTCGACCCAAACTTTGCGGTAGCCTACCTCTGGCTTGCTTGGACATATAAAATGTTGGGTGATACCAAAGCAAAAAGTGAGGCCTATGAAAAAGCCAAAACACTGTCACAGAAGGCCACAGATAAAGAAAGGCTCTATATAGATGCAGGTTATGCCCAAGAAATAGAAAAAAATGAAGAAAAAAGAATCCGTATCTTAAAAGAAATAGTGAAAAAATACCCCAAGGAGAAACAAGCTCATTATAATTTAGGCATACATTTCTGGAATAAAAAATTGTTTTCTGATGCTATCTCCGAATACAGCAAAGCATTGGAGTTGGATCCTAATTACGGCTCAGCCCTTAATGGTCTTGGATATACCTATGCTGACATGGGTAATTTTGAGAAGGCCATCGAGTATTTTAGGAAGTATGCAGCAATATCTCCCGGGGATTCCAACCCTTTAGATTCCATGGCCGAGATATATTTTCAGATGGGGAGACTCGATGATTCAATAGCAAAATACCAAGAAGCGATCGAAGTTAACAAAGATTTTTTTGAGGCTTATTGGAGAATGGCTTATGTCTATGCTTTAAAGGGGAATTATCAAGAAGCAATGGAATGGATAGATCGGTTAATCGGCAAGGCCCCATCTCCGGGAATAAGAGCTGAAGGATATTTGTGGAAGGCCTTTTTGCACTATTGGACAGGATGTCTGGATCAGGCTCTGAGGGATCTCCACATGGCGTCCAATCAGGCCGAAAGTGTAGGGAATAAATTCGGCCAGGCTTATTCGGCTTGGATGGAGGGCTGGATTTGTTATGACAAGGGAGATATGGAGCTCAGTCGGAATCAATTCAAAAGATGGTTTGATCTAATCATAGAACATCCTCCCTCATATAAACCATCACCCCCACTACAGTTTTATTCAGCTGAGCATGAATTTTTTCTGGGGTTAGTGGACATAAAGCAAGGAAGAATCGATTCCGCAAAGTCCAGACTTGCTGAAATAAAGTCCCTTTTACCCGAGATAGACTCAATCTTTAAAAATTGGATGACATTTTTTGATTATAGCTTACTCAACAGAGAAGTGTTGCTCGCAGAAGGCTTTTTAGAAAAAGCCCTCTCTGCTCATGAAAAAGCGTTGACTCCTGAAATACCCTATATGCATAGCTGGATAATCCTGCTTTATAACACACCGTTCCCCAGGGATGTGTTAGCCAAGGTCTATCAGCGGAGGGGAGATCTAGACCAGTCCATTGTCGAATACGAGAAGCTGATTACTTTTAATCCTAACAATAAGGAAAGACGTCTGATCCATCCTAAGTATTATTATCGGTTAGCCAAATTGTACGAACTCAAATCTTCCAGAAGCAAAGCCATCGAGCAATATCAAAAATTTCTGGACATCTGGAAAGACGCCGATCCCGGTATTCTTGAGGTTGAGGACGCCAGGAAGCGGCTGGGGCCGCCACCCTTCCCTCCATCGAAGGGAATCGAGGCCGAGGTTCCGCGATAGGGCGATTCCTACTGAGTCAGCTTGGCCAGCTCGCCGAGCTTCATGTCGTCGAGGAGCTTGTGGAGGAGTGCCGCTTCGCTCGTCCCCGAGCCCCTGAGCTCGATCGAGAACCGGCTGCCGACGAAAAGCTGGATCTCGGCGGACTTGTTATCTTCGGAGTTGTCGACCTTCTCCGTTCCCGAGTAACCCTGAATCTTGATTGACTTCTCATAGCCGGTCTCGGTCTCGTTCTCAAACTCCGTTATCCCCATCAGGGACGCACCTATCTGGGCGAAAGGTACGCCGGCCATATCGGTGATCTTGACCTCGATGGTGATGGGGTTGTCGCCGCTCCCTTTTTCATAGGTGATATGGGCCTCCGAGGTGGACATCCCCATGGCCGAGGTCGTCTCGCCGCCGGGCTTCAGCCGGGTGAATCCGGAGAGGTCGATCTTGGGCAAGAACTCCTGCAGTCTCTTGAAGCTGATGACTTTCTGCTGGGTCTGACCAGCGGCCAGGAAGACAAAGGTCGTTGCGAGGACCAGAAAAAAGCCAACCGTCTTTCTCATTGCCTCCTCCTAATATATGGGATCAATAAAAATGACATCAATTCTTAGCACAAAGGTGAAAAGAAATCAATAGCGCGACGGTCTGTCCTCGCGCAGTTGACTTTTCATTTTTGCGATGGTATAGACTAAGCCATAATAACTGTTGACATCTGTTGTTTTTAAAGCCAGGGCCTTTTCATTGGAATCGTGATTTCTGCTTCTTCACGACGGTTGGATGGGATCATCGAGCCCCTGGCATCTTCTAAGCTCCGTCTGCGCTCTTTCCTAGAGCCTGGCCAGAGGGAAAATGACCTTTTCAATCGGCTGTCTTTTTCTTTAATTTTTTCATTACCTTGACTCCAATTCTGACGAATTTTATTATCAAAAAGCTCTTAGCCGCAGAAAATCGAATCAAACTAACGAAACGGAAATAGGATGAGATCAGTTTTAGCTGATAAGGAGAATGTGACTATGAGACAATTCAAGATGATCTCTAGAACAACTGGATTCCTTCTGGGGACAATTCTCTTGCTAAGGCCCGGCGTTCAAAGCAGTCAAGCCAACCTCGAATCAGCGGACAGCCTGTTCAAAGCCGGAAAGTTCGCCGAAGCGCAGGAGTTCTACGCCAAGGCGCTGTCTTTGGATCCCAAGAATTTCCAGGCGCTTGTTCGCCTAGGCTACATCGCTTTGCTTTCTAATCGCCTGAATGAAGCCCAGGAAAAGTTATCCCAGGCGGTCAAACTGAAGCCCGAGGACTCAACCTCCAAATCCTTGCTGGCTGAAACCTTTTATCGGCGGGATGACTTCCTCCAGGCTGCACCCCTGCTCCGCGCCATCGGCAAGGAAGCTAAGGCCAAGCAGTTGGATAGTTTTA
>Ga0315280_10001469_pt1 | contig 40483 bp, 36 predicted proteins | sample YL17G06_40_MG_FD_203697 | JGI IMG/M metagenome (GOLD analysis project Ga0315280, IMG submission 203697) | Sediment microbial communities from Yellowstone Lake, YNP, Wyoming, USA - YL17G06_40 | ecosystem: Environmental > Aquatic > Freshwater > Lake > Sediment | place: USA: Wyoming | collected...
CCGAAGGGCCATGAGGGACTCCTACGAAAATGCGTTCGGTGTTCATCCGCCTCAGGCGGATCAGGTTGGAAAATGGAACCACGCTAAAGCGTGAACACCGAACCTTTTTCATGCCTTTCTGGGTGGCGCAACGCGCCATGATGGCTCTCTCACGAAAATCGGTTTGTAGTTCCCACTTTAGTGGGCCTGCGAAACAACCAACCCACTGAAGTGGGAACTACGAACTTTTCATCCCTTACCTTCTTGCCATTTGTCACACCGGTCAATAGGGAGAAGGCAAATGAGCAAGGAGGATTGGCGATGGGCCGGAGGAATGTCAACCAGGAGGAGAGCTCAGACTTCTTCCATCTCCTCGAGGGCTTTTTGGAGATCGGACGGCAAAAGCCCAACAAACTTGATTCCCACCCGATACATTCCAATATCCTGTACCGGTAAACAATGCACTGTCTTACCCAAAACAAACAGCCCGAAGGGGGCACGGGGCACGCGCAAATGCAACTGGAGAAGCCCCGGTACGGGGACCGGCTCGTCCAGCAGCAGCGCCAAACCCCCACGGCTAATGTCAATCGTCACCGCGTCGCCAAATTCAAATGGCGTGCTGTCCACCTTGGACAGGATAGTGTAGGAAACCTTGACCTTCTTAAGGAACCGCTCGTAGCGGCGTTTTTCCAAGGTTCCACTCCCCTTCTTGTCTCATATCGCCGACGGCTATGGTCCTTCTCTAATCCGGGGGCAAACCGGCATCAAGAGAATTCTGACACGCTGACCCACATAAACTGTCTCTCGCCATCCAAGCGAGGTTCTCCCTTGCATTCCTGACTCATCATTCATCGTTTATCATTTCTTCTTCAGCGTCTCGGCGGTAATCAGGTCGGTCGGCACTGGGATTTCGGCCGGGATCTTTTCGCCGTGTATCGCTTTGAGGGCATACTCGACACCCATCGCACCCATCAAATCGGGATGCTGTTCAATCGTGGCATCCATCTTGCCGGCCAGGATGTTTTCCTGCGCGGCCACGAGGTTATCGTAAGCGGTCACGCGGACCTTGCCGGTTTTGCCTTCCGATTCAATCGCGGCTAGGGCACCCAACGCCATGTTGTCGTTGGCGCAAAAGACACCGACGAGGTCTGGATTGCGCGTCAAAATGCCCGACATTTTCTTCTCGCCCAGGTCAGTTGCCCATTCAGCGGTCTCGACGGCGGCGACCTTGACCGCCCCCTTGGTCTTTTCGACGGCGCGCAAAAAGCCGGCCTTTCGCGCTTCGGCGTTCTGAACCCCGCGTATGCCCTCGAGCATGGCGATGGCGCCTTTGCCCCCGATGGCCTTGATCAGATGGTCGGTAGATTTCTCGGCCCCGGCGGCATTATCAGGGCCGATAAAGGTCAGCACCCTCAGGCCGGCTGCTCGCGCTGTTTCCGAGTCAATCCGATTGTCAATATTGATGATCGGAATGCCTTTCTTTTGCGCCTCCAGAAGTGGGCTGACGATGGCCTTCGAGTCGGCCGGTGCGATCACGATGGCGCTCACGTTTTGGGCAACCATGTTCTCCACCAATTGCGCCTGCTGCTCAAAGTCGGTTTCCCTGGGAACTGACAGGCAGGTCAAGCGAACGTCGAATTTCCTCGCCGCACTTTCGGCTCCGTCGGCCATTGTCTTGAAGAACGGATTGCTGATGGCCTTCATGATCAAGGCAATGTGGGGTTTTGCGGCGCGGGCTTTGGGCGCTTCGCCGGGCGCGCCGGGTTTGGTTATCTGTTCCTCCTTGCCACCGCAGGCCAAAACCACAGCCATTCCCAGAACACACAGCGCTTTGAGAGAATACCGACTGTTCATCTTGCTATCTCCTTTCCGGGTAGGACATGTTGGCGACCGGTCTTCCTGGGCAATTCATGAATTGGTATCTGTTTAACGCAGCTTTGTCGGGCTTCGCTGTTATTACCCCCGCGATTCGCATCCGTTTCGCGCTCCTTTGGCCAGATCGCTGGTCTGCTCTGAAAGAGCGGGCTATTGTCGTCAGCCCTTTCAGGGCTGTATGTCTGAAGATAGCGTCGGCCAAACGCGTACATGAATTGCCCCCACACCGATCTTGCTGTTGATCAGGTTTTGCGCCGGTGGCGCATGCTGTCGTAGAGCGCCGCCGCCACAATCACCGAACCGACGATGATCCGTTGCGTCATCTCATCCACGCCTTGGGACACGGTGTTGAGTCCCTTGGAGAGAACCGCCATAATCAGCGCGCCGATCAATGTGCCAAGGACCGAGCCTTCGCCCCCCATGAGACTGGTTCCGCCGATCACGACCGCGGCAATCGCGTAAAGTTCGCACGACTCGCCGGCGAGATAGGTGCCAATCGAAAGGCGCGACCAATAAACGATCCCGGCAAGCGCCGCGCAAAACCCCGAGATCATAAAGGCCAGAATGCGCACCCGGTTGACCGGAACGCCCGATAAACGGCTCGCTTCCAGATTGCCGCCTACCGCATACGTGTAGCGCCCCAGGCGCGTATAGCCAAGTACAATGTAAGCCACCGCAACCGACCCGATGGCCAGCCCGATGGGCAGAAGAGAGCGGATTGCCCCGGAGCACACCAGACGCTGTGGCTGCTTGCCGCTGAAAACGTAGGCAAGCGCACGAGCCGCCAGAAACATCCCCAACGTCACGATGAAAGACTGCACGCGGCCCCAAACCGTGATCGCCCCGCTGACCCAACCACAGAATACCCCGCCCAGAAGACAAACAAATGTCGCCACGAGGAAGACAAACGCGTCTGGCACCTGATGGCCTAACATCGTTTTGGCAGTCACAACAAACAGGACGTTGCAGAACGCCAGAAGCGAGCCAACCGAAAGATCTATGCCGGCGGTCAGAATGACAAACGTCATTCCAACCCCCAGAATGATGTTGATCGCCCCTTGTTCGAGAATCTGACGCTGGTTGATCCAGTTGACCGCAATACCCTGTTCGGAATGCCTGACGAGGAAAATGGGCGCCCTCAGTCGCCATTGCGAAAAACGCCAAAAGCTGTCGCCCCACTCCAACGCCGATAGACCCACCATCAACAGATAAATAGCAACCAGGACCCCAAAGAGCGGAAGCAGCCGCCTCCATTGGCTTGATGACTGACCCGCGGCGCGATCGCGTCCCAAGAAACTCTCCCGATTGGCATCCGTGATCTGGCCAAGCCGAAGGTGCCAACCGTTGCCAGGCCAGTCAAGCTCGAAGCGGCCCAAATAGAGCTTGCATGGCGGAGACGCTGTGCGATAAAAATGCGGCAGTTCAACTTCCGCATCAAGGTCAACGGACTGGTTCTCGGAGGTGAGCGAGCTCATGTCGTTCGATGCGTTTCACGGCTACATGCTCCTTTTTTTCATTGGTCTCATCTATGCCATCGTCTCGGCGGTTTTGAGCGGCGCGCTGGGTGGCGATTTTGGGGCCGACCACGACGTCGGCGGGGTTGGTGGCGGGGAACATTTCGACATGGGAACCCATCTTGGTTCGGGGATGGTGCATTTCTCTCCGCTTAGCCCGACGGTCATCGCCACGTTTTTAACGGCTTTTGGCGGGATGGGGATGATTTGCATGAAAGTTTTTGACATGCGCCCCTATACTTCGTTGCCCGCATCGCTCTTGGTCGGGCTTGGCGTGGCGGCGGCGATCTTTGCCCTGTTTGAATGGATTTTCGAGAAGACCCAGGCGTCGGTAAACGTGGACGCGGCTCAACTGGTCGGCACTCACGCCGATGTCATCACCCCGATTCCCGAAAAGGGTATCGGCGAGATTGCGTTTGTTGCCAGCGGGTTGCGCCAGAACGCACCGGCGCGTTCCGTGGACGGCCAGGCGATCGAAAGCCCCGTGGAGGTCGAAATTGTCCGCGTGGTCGGCAGCTCCTACATCGTTCGGCGTGTCGGCCAGCAAAGTGGTGCCGCCCGACCCGGCTCTTCGACTGTCTGATCCGCGCCGCAACGGAAACAGCGAGGGCGGAACTGCGGACGAATAAAGTAGTGCCCGATCACCAAGAGAGAAGTGGACCGTTACGGGGAAAGGAGAACGCAAGATGCCACAAGATACGACGCAACTGATTGTGATTGTGGCGGGTTGTCTTGTTGTCGTTTTTATCCTATTGGCCTTCGCTTTCGCCTCACGCTATCGCAAGGTCGGTCCGAACCAAGCCCTCATTATTGCAGGTACGAAGCGGCGCTACCGCACGGCCGATGGCCAGGTAGGGACGCGCGGCTTCCGGATTGTTCGCGGCGGCGGCACGTTCGTTTGGCCGATCTTCGAGAAGGTGGATGTCCTCTCACTCGAAATCATGACGATAGATGTTCAAACGCCCGAAGTCTATACGCTCCAGGGTGTGCCGGTGTTGGTGGACGGTGTGGCCCAGATCAAGATTCGCGGCGAGGACAGCGCGATCTCCACCGCAGCCGAACAATTCCTCGGCAAAGGCGAGCAGGAGATTCTTCATGTGGCCCAACAGACACTCGAAGGTCACCTACGCGCCATTCTGGGTACCCTGACCGTCGAGGAAATCTACAAGAACCGCGACGCGTTCGCCCAGCAAGTCCAGAAGGTCGCCTTCGAAGACATGGCCAACATGGGCCTCCAGATTGTCTCGTTCACGATCCGCGACATTCGCGACAAGCAGGGCTACCTGGATGCCCTGGGCAAACCGCGCACCGCTCAGGTCAAACGCGATGCTGTGATCGGCCAGGCCGAAGCCGACCGTGACGCGGCGATCAAGAGCGCTCAAGCCAAGCAAGCAGGCAAGGAGGCCGAGTTTGCCGCCGAAACGAAGATCAAGGAGGCCGAGCGAGATTACAAGATTCAGGTGGCCGATTTCGACAAGGCCGCCAATACGAGGCGCGCCGACGCCGATCTGGCCTACGACTTACAGAAAAACACCACGTTGCAACAGGTCAAAGCGCAGGAGGTCCAGATTCAGGTCGTCGAGAAGCAAAAGGGCATTGATGTTCAGGAGATGGAAATCAAGCGCCGCGAAAAAGAACTCGACGCACAGATCAAGAAACCTGCCGAGGCCGAGCGATATAAAGTCGAAACACTCGCCAAGGCAACGCAGTTCAAGTATGAAGCCGAGGCCCGTGGCGAGGGAGAAGCGGAGCGAGCGGTCGGTTTCGCCGCCGCCGATGTGACGCAGCGCAAAGGAGAAGCCGAGGCCGCTGCCAACAAGGCCCGCGGATTGGCTCAGGCCGAGGTCATCAAGGCCCAGGGTTTGTCGGAAGCCGAAGCCATGCGCAAGAAGGCCGAGTCGTGGCAGCTATACAACCAGGCCGCCATCATGCAGATCATTGTCCAGGCGCTGCCCGACATCGCCCGAGCGATTGCCGAGCCGTTGTCGAAGACCGAACGAATGGTCATCATCAATATGGGCGGCGATGGCGGAGGGGCGGCCCGCCTGACGCGCGATGTGACCACCATTCTTGCGCAGTTGCCGCCGGTTATCGAGTCACTGACAGGAGTTCCGCTCCAAAGCCTGATCGAGAAAATCCCCGCCCTGAAAGACGCCATCGCTCAGGCGGAGGCGCAGAAGACTTCAGCGGGGGCGACGCCGGCCGGCGGTGGGTCCTCGCCACCACCGGCGTGACCCGTGGCGTTCGACATGTCGTCATCGTTACATGGAATCAAGCCCGGTTGGCAGCCGAAAGCCAACCGGGTATTTGCTAGTTGGTGACGCCAGAAAAGTCTGGAGTCCACGCTTAAGCGTGATCAAAGAGCCAGCCTAAAGGGTTGAACTCCGAACCGATTTTCGTCCGAGGTGGGTCATCATGAAAGAAAAACAGACCAATTGCATTCTTCTGGCCGTGGTTCTGGCATTTCCCTGTTGGAGTGCCCATGGCGCAGCTGAAGAAACGAAAACCCGACCCCAGGATTACAAAAAAGCAGCGGGACCATATGCGGTGGCGGTGGCAAAGTATGACTGGTTCGATCAAAAGCGCAACCGCGAGCTTCCAGTAAAGATCTATTACCCAAAAACCGGCGGCGGGCCTTGCCCCGTCATCATCTTTTCCCACGGCTTGGGTGGCTCGCGCGAGGGATACGAATACTTGGGACTCCATTGGGCCAGCCACGGCTATGTGTCGGTTCACTTGCAGCATAAAGGAAGCGACAGTGAGGTATGGAAGGGCGGTCTGCAAGCCATGAAGGAAATGAAACAGGCTGCCGCGGACCCACAGAATGCGATCCACCGCCCGCTCGACGTTCGCTTTGCCATTGACCAAATGGAAAAGATGAACCGCGACGGGACACCGCTCAAGGGGCGGTTGGACCTCAAGCATGTCGGGATGGCAGGACATTCTTTCGGCGCCTATACGAGCCTTGCGGTCGCCGGGGAGGTCTTCGTCGCACGCAACGGACAAGAGCGCCAACTCGCCGATTCGCGCGTCGTTGCTGCAATCCCGATGAGCGCGCCCGTTCCCCGCGACAGGGACCAGCTCGACAAGGCTTTCGGCAAGATCAAAATCCCGTGCTTGCACATGACCGGCACGTTGGACAACAGTCCCATCGGCGACACGCGGGCCGAGGATCGGCGCCTTCCTTTCGATCACATCGTCGGCTCGGACCAGTACTTGGTCATCTTTAAGGACGGCGATCACATGGTCTTTTCCGGCCGCAAGCGCCTGCTCGGTGGGGAAAAGAAGGACGCCCTGTTTCACGATCTGATCCGCATGAGTTCGACCGCGTTCTGGGACGCCTATCTCAAGGGCGACACCAAGGCCAAGGTTTGGCTGGCTGAAGGCGGTTTTGAGACGGTTCTGGGCAACGACGGAACGTTCGAGGGAAAAGGTCCAAAATAACCAGAGGGGGGACGCTTGCTAGGAGCAAAATGACTTCCACGAACGAGCCATGGCCGGCGGATGCTGTACTGAACGAAAATATGCACCAGCGCAAGGATAGGATCCGGTTGTGTTCCTCAACGTCGGTAAAGGACTGATATCGCAATGGAGATGCCAGAAGTAATATCTAGCGAGGAGGCTCTCGAAGAGGCGCTCGCGACTCCCTACCCGGAGCTCGTCGAAATGATGCGCCGACTCGATGGGGACATCCTGATTCTCGGTGTGGCGGGAAAGATGGGACCGTCTCTGGCCCACCTTGCATTCAATGCCTGCAAACAGGCGGGCGTTCGGAAGCGAATCATCGGGGTATCTCGGTTCTCCGATGAGGCCCAGCGCGAGAATCTTGAACGCCTCGGCATCGAAACCATCGTCTGCGATCTGCTGAATGCCGAACAGGTAGAAAGTCTTCCGAAAGTCAAGAATGTCGTTTTTATGGTGGGCCGGAAATTTGGAGTCGTCGGGTCAGAATCCCTGACATGGACTACGAACACAGCTGCGCCCGCGAATGTCGCTCGATCGTTTTGGCAGTCACGCATTGTCGCCTTTTCGACGGGCTGCGTATATGCACTGGTATCTGCGGCTACCGGCGGCAGTGTTGAGACAGACGCGCCAGCACCAATTGGTGAATATGCTTGTTCCTGTCTGGAAAGGGAACGCATATTTCAGCAGTGCTCGGAACAATATGGTACTCCCGTTCTGCTGTTTCGGCTCAATTATGCCATAGACCTTCGCTACGGTGTGCTTGTTGATATTGCGCAGGACGTTTATGCAGGAAGGCCGGTGGATATAACTGTGGACGTGGTGAACGTCATTTGGCAAGGAGACGCCAACAATCGGGCATTGTTGTGCCTTGAACATACATCCAGCCCCGCGGCAATACTGAATGTCACAGGGCCGGAGATACTGTCCGCGCGTTCGGTGGCCGAGCAGTTCGTTCGAATATTTCGTAAGGACGTGAAATATGCAGGAGTCAGCTCGGGTGTAGCGTATCTCAGCAATCCCGCGCGCTCGGTGGAACTGTTCGGGCCGCCCAGAGTATCGGCTCAGCAATTGATAGAATGGGTTGCGGACTGGGTTAGGAGAGGTGGAAAAACTCTAGGTAAACCTACACATTTTCAAGTGACGGATGGCCAGTTTTTGACACAAACGACCTAGCAAAAGAAATGGACCTTGGCCATGTCCTTGCCAATGCCTTCCGCTCCAATCATGGGCGTGATCACAAGAGGGGTTGTCATTCCGGCATGTCCATTGGCGTTGGATGGGAACAGGCGTCTCGACCAACGTCACCAAAAGGCGCTCATCCGCTACTACTGCGCCGCGGATGCCGGCGGAGTCGCGGTAGGGGTTCACACCACGCAATTTGAAATCAGGGAACCAGGGATTGATTTGTTCAAGCCGGTCCTGGAACTGGCAGCCGCGACGATAGAGAAAGAAAGCGGAAAACGTAACACGCCGATTGTCAAAATCGCTGGAGTCTGTGGTAGGACCCGACAAGCCGTCGCTGAGGCGGAATTTACGTCTTCTCTCGGCTATGATGTTGCCCTCGTGAGTCTCAGCGCGCTGCGCGATGCCGCAGAGGCCGATCTTCTTTCACACTGTGTAACTCTGAGCAAAATCATTCCTCTGATGGGTTTCTATCTTCAGCCTGCCGTGGGTGGGAGAATTCTTCCGTACTCCTTCTGGCGTAAATTCGTGGAAATCCCAAATGTCGTCGCAGTGAAAATCGCACCTTTCAATCGTTATCAAACTCTGGACGTCGTCAGGGCAGTTGCTCATGCCGGTGTGGAGGATAGGGTTACACTCTACACAGGAAACGACGACAATATTATCGTTGACCTGCTTACACCATATCCTGTTCGCACAGAAGAGGGGTGGAGAATTCTGCACATCAAGGGAGGACTGCTTGGCCAATGGAGTGTCTGGACGAGCAAGGCTGTCGAACTCCTCAACGAGATACACCGTGTCGTTGATGGAAACAAAGAGAACGTTCAGGAGCTTCTCGAAAAGAACGTGGCGCTGACGGATGCTAATTCGGTGATCTTTGACGCCGCCCACAATTTCGCTGGATGTATTCCTGGGATCAATGAAGTTCTAAGGCGACAGGGATTGATGAAATATGCACATTGTCTCGACCCAACGGCGACGCTTGCTCCCGGGCAGAGCGAGGAATTGAACCGAATCTACAGAGATTACCCCTGGTTGACAGACGATGCGTTCGTTAGGCAGCATCTGGAGGAATGGCTGCGCTAGGTAATATTCTCAGAAGCGATTCTATGGATGTTCGTAGAATTGGTTGAGACGTTGTTGCATTGCGCCCTTACATGTCAACGAGATATACGAGATTGAATAATTAGGGAATGCCTTGACGCAAAAATGCGAGGCAGCTCACAATTCAACCCGTGGGTGAACGTGTTCGGAGGCGACGCAGGCCGGCTGTCGCAGAGAGCGGCTTTGATGCGACGAGAGCTGAAACCGCTCCCTATGATGCTCGCCATGTCGTCTCTGTAAGTCGAACTGTGTGTCGTCATGCCCTTACGTAGGGCGTCAGACTCGTCACGCCGGGGATGTTGCGTATTTTGGCCATCACACGCGTCATTTGTTCCTTGCTGAAAACCTGAACGGTGAAACGCAAGACGGCGATGCGTTCGGTTTCGTTGACGCGCGTTCGGTTTTCGGAAATCGAAACATTCTCCTGAGAAATCGCGTCGGTAATATCGCGCAATAGGCCGACCCTATCTCGCGCGACAACCTTGATGGCCACGTTGTGCGCCTGGGCGTGCTCCATGTCCCACTGGGCCTCGATCAGGCGCGAGCGGTCACTTTGCTTGTTCTGCAACGTTTTCTCGAAGCTTGGACAGTCGCGATGGTGAACAGTTACCCCACGGCCGATGGTGACATAGGCAATAATTGGCTCACCTGGTAACGGGTGGCAGCAATGGGCAAACCGCACCGAGGCACCTGTTACCCCGCCGACGAGAACGTCGGATGAGGGAGATGGTCGGCGCGGTTGGATTCGGCGCGGCCGGGGTTGGACCGGTGCGATCTTGTCAACGACCTTGCGGACGGGAACTCGTCCAAATCCAATGTCACCCAGAAGATCGTCAAAGTTGCTAACATCAAATTCGGCCAGGTGGGGACGCATCAATTCTGTAACCCGTTCGGGGGAAATATCCACACCGTGTGCCTTCACCGCACGGATCAACCGTTCGCGTCCCAGGGCAATAAATTCCTCGTGTTGCTGAGATCGCACCCAGTGGCGGATTTTGTTGCGTGCGCGGCTGGTTTGAACGATTTCGAGCCAGTCGGCGCGCGGGTGGGCTGCCTTGGAGGTCAGAATCTCGACCACATCGCCGTGTTGGAGCGGCGTTCGCAACGGAACAATCCGCTTGTTGACCTTGGCGCCGACACAGCGGTTGCCGATTTCGGAGTGAACATGGTAGGCAAAATCCAGCGGCGTGGCGTTCTTGGGCAGTTCGAATACATCGCCTCGTGGTGAGAAAACGAAGACCCGGTCGGCAAAAATGTCATTGGTCAAAGCCCGCATGAACTCGTCGGGGTCCTTGACCTCCTGAAGCCAGTCGGTCATGCGCCGAAACCAGCGCAGCTTCTCCTCGAGACCGACTGTGGTCTGTCCACCTTCTTTGTACTTCCAGTGGGCGGCGATTCCTTCCTCGGCCACCCGATGCATTTCATGGGTCCGAATCTGGATTTCAACGACCTGCCCATCCAAACCGATCACAGCCGTGTGAAGCGACTGATACATGTTGGCCTTGGGCAATGCGATGTAATCCTTCAGCCGCCCTGGGATCGGCTTCCAAAGGGCGTGAATATGGCCGAGGATCTCATAGCATTCCGGAACTGTGTCGGTGATGACGCGCAGCGCGATCAGATCGTAAATCTGATCGAAGTCGAGTTGCTGGTCGCGCATCTTCTCAAAGATGCTATAGAAGTGTTTCGGGCGGCCGGCGATCTCGGGAGCCAGGTTCTGGCAGGCCAGGTGTTCGCGGAGGACCTCGATGCTACGCTGGACCTTGGCCCCGCGCGAAGCGCGTTTCTCGGCCACCAAATCGGCGATCCCCCGATACTCTTGCGGATACAGGTAGCGCATCGCCAGGTCTTCGAGCTCCGACTTGACGCGCGTCATCCCGAGCCGGTTGGCCAGGGGGACGTATATCTTCAGAGTGTCCTGTGAGATTTCGATCTGCTTTTCGGAAGGCAGAGAATTCAGCGTGCGCATATTGTGAACGCGGTCGCAAATCTTGATCAAAACGACGCGAACGTCCTGGGCCGTGGCCAGAATCATCTTGCGCAAGTTTTCGATGTATTGCGCGCGCGAGGAGCGGAAATCGAGCGATGAAATCTTGGTCACGCCCTGGACGAGCATGGGAATCGGCTCGGGAAACTGCTCGCCAATCTGCTCGGCCGCCACGCCGGTGTCTTCGAGAACGTCGTGGAGCAAGCCAGCCGCCAGCGTCATCGAATCCAGCCGCAGCTCGGCCAGCAGGCGGGTCACTTCGATGCAATGCAGAAAATAGGCGTCGCCGCTCATCCGCTTTTGATCGGCATGCGCCTGGAGGGCAAACTGGTAAGCCTTCTCCAGGAGAACCATCTCGCCGGCCGAATAGCGGTCGCGGTTGTTGGCGAGAATCTCTTCGACGCCAGGAAGCGCCCCTATCGTGCCGGTCTCGGGTTCCATGAATTACTTACCCCACCCCGCAAGCGGCGGGTTTCCTCGCTGTCTCGCCTGCCCAACCAATTGCTAAACCATGTTGACACCCAAGGGGGCAAAGTAAAGAGTTTTTCGGACTCTTGATCCTCGCAGAAATGGGTTTTCGGCAAGCCCCACGGGATCGTGATGCGAGGACCTTGACTCCAAAATCGAGAATCCCGAGCGGCGACGGACCCTAGACGCTTTTGGCATGAGTCTCACCACAAACACAACCAGGACCGACGGCGAGGAACAGGCGATGGCGGCGGAATCGGCCACGCCCGATCAGCCGCGTTGCATGTTCCCGCAAACACGGGCGCTTGAGGTTCATTTGCCCGCCGGTTTCGAGGTCGCCGACACCTCGCGACTGATCTGGCTCGCGAAGCGCGCAGGGTTTAACACGATCCTTCTGAACTGTTTCCGCCAAGGCTATACGACCTTTCTGTCCGAGACGATGCGCGCCTATGGCTTTCCCGATCAAGACCCGCAATTCCGCGGAAATGACCCCGTGGCGCCGATTCTTGCGGCGGCCCGCGCTGAAAGTGTGAAAACCTATGCCTTGGTCGAAGGTCTGTGCGTCGGCGGCGCCATGGGACGGCGTGGTCCGATTCTGCGCCGCCGGCCCGAGTGGGGAGTTCGCGGCCGCGAGCGGCTGGGTCGCGCCTCCAACCCGCCCTATCTTTGCCCGGTGAATCACGATGTGCGCCGCTTTCTCGGCGATCTTTTCCACGAAATCCTCGAGGGCTATAGCTTCCAGGGCCTTTACGTGCGTCATTTGCACTATCCGCTCGAACAGCCAAATCAGCGTGCGGGTTTTTGTTGCTGTGACTATTGCCACCGCGCGGTCTGGCATTCGCTCGGCGTCAAACTGAACGAGATCCCCGATGATCCCGATCACCCCGATCGCTACAATCTGACTTCATGGCAGGGCAAGCAACTGACGGGTCTCTTGCGGTATTTACGGCTGCGCGCCGCAAAAGTATCCGAGCGATCACTTGTCCTGGCCGAGGCCTATCTGGGCTACGGCGATGAACGGCTGCCGCCGGAATCTTTCGGCTATGCGGATGGCTGTTCCTGGGCGGAGAATAGACTGGCTCCCATCGCCGTGTTTCGGCCCTTGCCGGGCACCTGTGAGAGCGACGAGGGATGGATCCGACGGATCATCGCGATGACGCAATGCGCCCTGGTCATGCCCGTGTTGTCGGCTTCGCCTGAGAGCAAACTGACCGAAATCCTCCAACGACTGGCGTTTGAGCCGGTTGCCGGCGTTGTGATCTGCGAGCCCTATGATCTGACCGCGCCACCGCTCACCCAACTGGTCAGGGGACCATGGAGGGAGCCAAGCCAAATTGCGGAAGATCAGCCCGCCGTGTCCGTGTGTGCCTTGTTGGCCGAAACAGTGAAGCGGCTTCCGCCCGACGATCCTGTGCGGGCATTTCTCGCCGACGTGTTGCGAATTCTTGAACCCCTGAGCGGGCGCTGGTCAGCCACACAGCGTGAGTCACTCTACGAGAATCTACTCGGTTTGGAGGAGCGGATTGCCGACGAAAGGATTGTTCTGGGCAACACGACGCCGGCTGTCTTGCGCAATTTCCGTCTCGCCCGCCAGCTTCTTCGATTGATGGAAGCTGAATTGTGACAATGAACAATAGCCGCCGTGTGGGGGCCATTCAAGCCTTGCCTTCAAATCGCCACGAGACGATTCACAAATCGTCGTTGACGGCCGAGTCGCCTCGTTGGGAAAGGCATGACTGGCTTGTTCTGGTCGCCTATTTCGTTCTTGCCCACCTGATCTTTTATTCAGCCTTGCGCCCGGGTTTTTTTCTCTACGGAACCGACACCACGGCGCATGATTTTGGTCTGTTGCTTTACAATCGGTCGCTGATTGTGGGTGAGGGCCAGCTGGGGCTGTGGAACCCCTATTTGTTTTGCGGTCTGCCCGCTCTGGGCACCTTTGCCTTGTGCCCTTTCTATCCCTTGACGTGGCTTTTCGCCGTTCTGCCGGCCGGCCTAGCTCTTACCTACCAATATATCCTCAGCGACTGGCTGGCCGGAGTGTGGACCTATTGGGCGGCTCGATGGTTCGGGTTGAAAAGGGCCGCGGCGTCCTTCGCGGGGTTGGTTTTTATGGTGTGCGGTCATGTTGTGACATTAGCGCACGCTGGCCATTTGCAGAAGGTTGCCGCAATTGCTTGGATCCCGCTGGCTTTCGGTTGCGCCACAGCCGCGTGGAAAGAACGGCGCTGGAAACCCTGGGTTGGTTGTGGGGTTGCGATTGCTGCTCAGCTGCTAGCCTCACACGTTCAAATCGCCTTTTACACCATTCTTTTTCTTCTCCTGTGGATACTGTGGCTGGTCCTCGTGCGACGAGACGCTGGCGGCTCGCCGCTGGAGAAGATGTTAGAGGCGAGAAGCAAGAGGCCCGAAAATCCCGCCGACAATCTTGCCTCTGACCTCCTGCCTCTCACCTCTCTATGGAGCGCCTGCGGATTGACCCTGGCGCTTCTTGTGGCCGGTGGGCTTTCCGCCGCACAGATTCTTCCCGCTCTTGAAACAACGCCACTCAGCAACCGAGGGTTGGGAATTACTTTCGAGGAGGCGGCAGGGACTTCCTATCCGCCATTCGAGTTTATCGAGTATTTGCTCCCGAGTTTCCTCGGCGACAGCGCCCAATCACCGAAGGACTACCGGGGCCAATGGGGAACCGAACGAATCGTCACCGACTACATGGGCCTGCTGCCTGTGTTGCTGGTTTTCTTCGGTCTGGCCGCAGGGCGCAATCGCGACCGCTGGTTCTGGCTGGCGGTGGTTCTGATGGCGGCGGTTCTCGCCGCCGGTTGCTATACGCCCATATTCGGTGCGGTGTGGCGATGGCTGCCCGGGCTCAGCCGCTTTCGCTCGCCTGGGACAATCATGGTGTTCATCGCGTGGCCCGCCGCCATTCTCACGGCGCTTGGGTTGGAGGAATTCACCGACCGCGTGAGGCGCGATGACAGCACCCGGCGACGCTACCTGCTCATTCTGACGACTGCGACAATAGCATTGGCTGCGTTGTTTGCCCTACTGGCAACACCTGGCATCGAGTGGCCTTGGGCCGGGTCCATCGGTTCATCACTCCGTCGCGCCACCGACTCGCGAATCATGACACTCTGGGCCAGTATGAGGCGATCGCTGCTCTTTGCATCGCTGGCGTGTGCCACCCTTGCAGCCGTCGCAGCGACCGCGCGATTCTCCACGTCGAGCAAGCCGGCTCTTCACTTCCTGGGACTGGGAACTGTCTTCGTCTTGGCTTTCCTCGACCCTCGTCTTCACGAATCGCGATACATCAAGGCGGCCGACGTCCGGCCATTTCAACTGTATCTCTTCTCCCACTGGTCCGATTCCGTTCTTCAAGCATTGCCCCAACCGGTTCGCGGCATCGAGACCGACAACGAATTCACCAACCGGATGATGACACGCGGAATCGGCAGTCTGCACGGCTATCATCCTATCCATTTGCTGGCCTACGACGATCTCCTGAATCTTTACGCGTACAAGCACCCACAGCTTGGGCGATTGGTTTTTGAACAATTTGTTCTGGCGCCCGAAGGCAAACCGCCTGGGCGCGAATATGAAAGGCGGGCAGCCGAGAACGGGCAGGTTCTCTGGCTGCGACGACCTCCGCTCTTGTATGCCTATTTCCCACAGGAGGTCGAGGTTGTTTCAGACCGACAAACGTTGCTTGCCGCGATGGCCCGTCCAGAGTTCGATCCTTACCTCCGTTCCTATACGCTCGACAGCGCGCTGGGCTATCGCGCCACTGTAGGGGCGCAACATGCGGCGCCCATGTCACCGTCGCCAGGCCCGCCTGTAGGGGCAATTCATGAATTGCCCCTACGACCGGGCGAAGGTTCAACGGCAACCGCGCGCGTGATTCGCTATTCGCCCAACCGGATTGACCTTGAAATCTCGTGCGGCGAGGAACGACCGATGGTTGTGGCCGAACTGGCCGCGCCGGGCTGGCGTTGGATGGTGGCACGGGCATCCCTGCCCATGAATCTCGATCCCAGCCGAGAACTTCCGGCTATGACGGCGAATCACGCTTTCCGCGCCACTCGCGTCCGCGCGGGCACCCATCACATCGCCCTGGTCTATCAGCCATTCTCCTTCCGCCTCGGCCTTTATCTGACAATGGTGTTCGTGCTTATCCTTGGCGCCATGGTTCTTGTCCCAGTCGGAGAAAGAAAGTAGCACTGCACTTCTTTCGCCATCTCCCGACAAAAACAAGCCCGCCCTCGCAACTGGCAAGAGGCAGTAAGTAATGCCGCGGCATGCCGCTCCTCCACAATGGGCCATTTGAAGACGTCCCCGACCCACGAATATGCGCTCTTTTGTCTTGACGCCGCGCGAACCGGGTGAAAGGGTTTGGGTTGTTGGTAATGGAAACCGTTTGCAAAAAGCGCTTCAATGTTTGCGAAATCTTACCCGAATTCCGAAGCACTCGAAACCTTACGGCGGTTTCTCAGAAAGCGAGGATTGCGCTTCACGCGTGATCGCCGCGCCGTTGTGGAGGAAATCTTCTCAAACCACTGCCATTTCTCGATGGATGATCTGTTCGTTGCCCTCCGGCTCAAAGGCGAGCGTCTTTCCAAGACAACGCTTTATCGCAATCTGCCGCTGCTTATCGAAAGCGGCTTGATTCGGCGTGTCTCTGAAGACACCCCGAACGGCCGCTTCGAGCACGTCCTGGGCCACCCACATCACGACCATTTCATCTGCCTGCGCTGCGGTCGGGAAATCGAGTTTGCCAGCGAGGACATCGAACGGGCACAGGAACAGATTTGCCGGCGGCATGATTTCGAGCCGGTTCGTCATCGGTTGGGAATCTGGGGCTATTGCAGCGCCTGCCGCCGACGCAAGAGCAAACGCAATGTGAAGCGAGGACATTGGAGGTAGAATTGTGACCCGAGCATTGGCCGCACTCGAAGAACATTTTCGCATGGTCTTCCTGGAGGAGGGAATCGAAGATACCCATGAGCACCAGGCCATCCTGCGAACGTTTTGTCATTCGGATTCGCACCTGACGCTGGATGCTCTCCTGCAACAGGTTCGCGCGCAGGGCGTCACGACTTCTCTCGAAACAGCACGCCGTGTTATGTCTCGCCTGTGCGAATACGGCCTGGCACGAGAAGTGTGGCGGGGTGATGGCACGATCCTCTACGAGCACTTTCACCTCGACCAACACCACGATCACCTTATTTGCACGCGTTGTAAACAGGTGACCAATTTCCACGACAGCCGACTCGAAGAACTCAAGGAGGCCGTGGCAACCAGGAGAAACTTTCATCCTTTCCGCCACAGCCTGGCGATTTACGGTCTGTGCAACAAATGCCTTCCGACGACTTCGACATCGCGTCCATTGACTGAGGTTGCAGTTGGCGAGCGCGTGCACCTGGCGGCCATCTCGGGTGGCCACGGATTTGTCGGGCGACTGGCAGACCTGGGCCTGGTTCCCGATAGCGAAGTTCAGATCATCAACAATACCGGCGCCGTCATTGTGGCTCTGGGCAATACGCGCATTGCACTGGGGCGAGGGATGGCTGCGAAGATTCTCGTGAGGTAAAGCTTGAGCATGCTCGCCTGTCATCCCAACGCTCAAAAATGCAAAAGCATTGCGACTCGTGTTACGGTTGCTCTCGCTGGAACCCCGAATAGCGGAAAGACAACTCTGTTCAATTGCATTTCGCATCTGCGACACAAGGTCGCCAACTATCCAGGCGTCACGGTGGAGAAACGTTCGACAACAGTGCGCCACCGCAATGTCGAAATCGAGATCGTGGACTTGCCCGGCACCTATGGGCTTGGCTCCGAATCGCTCGACGAGATCGTGGCCCGCGATTTCTGTGTCAACGAGCGCCCCGACTTGGTCGTTGCCGTGCTCGATGCATCAAACCTCGAGCGCGGCCTTTATATGGCCATTCAGTGGCTCGAATTGGGTTTGCCTGTCATCCTCGCCCTCAACATATACGACGAGGCCCAGGCCATGGGTCTCCACATAGACGCCAAGCGGCTGACGGAGTTGCTTGGTATGCCGGCGCTGCCAACCGTTGCCAGACAGGGCAAGGGAGTGGACCGGTTGCTCGACACCATCGCCGACATCGCCTGCCGCCAAGAATCACTACCTACGTTCAAGAGCGCGCTTGACCCGGCGATTGAAGAGGAAATTGCCAAACTGGCCGACCTGCTCAAGCAGCGCAATGGGTTGGGCGCCCGTTATCCCGCCGACTGGCTCGCGTCGAAGCTGCTCGAAGGCGATCGTGCTCTCTCTGACAAGGTCAAACAGACAGACGACGATGGTGCGATAGCCACGCAGATCGCTGCAAGCGGCGAACGTCTCACCGATCTCTATAACCAGTCGCCGGCCTTGCTTCTTCGGGCGCGCCGACACGATTTTGTCCGCGATCTCTGCCGGCAAATCGTAACGACCCGTGAGTCGCGCCCTGCTAGACTTTCCGACCGAATTGACCGCATCGCTCTGAATCCGTATCTCGGACTGCCGTTGCTGTTGCTGACGACTTATCTCGTGTTCGAATTCGCCTTCGGTTTCGGCAGGTTGCCGATGCATTGGATCGAAATGGTGGTCGGCATGTTGTCGGCCACGGCATCGCGATGGCTGCCGCCAGGGACGATTCGGTCGCTTGTTGTGGACGGGATCATTGGAGGTGTCGGTGGCGTCATCGTCTTTTTGCCCAACATCCTCCTACTGTTCATGGCCATGGCGGTGCTTGAAGATTCGGGCTACATGGCGCGCGGCGCCGCAGTCATGGATCGCCTTATGAGCAAGGTGGGGCTGCACGGCAAGTCCTTCATCCCTCTGATGATCGGGTTCGGGTGCAATGTTCCGGCGATCATGGCCGCGCGGACGTTGGAGAGCCGCCGCGACCGTCTTGTGACGATCCTGGTGACGCCGATGATGAGCTGCGGAGCGCGGCTGCCAGTCTATGTTCTTTTCATCTCGGCCTTTTTTGTTCGAGGCGCGCCGGTCCTCTTTTCGATCTACTTGCTGGGAATTTTCATGGCCGTCATTTCCGCAATTCTCTTCCGGCGGATAGTCTTTCGCGGCCAGAGAACACCATTCATTCTCGAGATACCGCCCTATCGCTTGCCGACTTGGCGCGGTGTATTGCTTCACGCCTGGGACCGCGCCTGGTTGTATCTCAAAAAAGCCGGTACGGTGATTTTGGCTCTATCCGTTGCCGTCTGGTTGCTGAGCAGCTACCCAAGGCCACCGGAGAATGCGCAAACAGGGAGCGCTGAGTCGCTATCGTATAGCGTGGCGGGACGAGTCGGCTCGTTGATCGAGCCCGTCCTGCGCCCGATTGGATTGGGCGATTGGAAGGTTGGTGTTGCGTTGATCTCAGGTTTTGCGGCCAAAGAGGTGGTGGTCTCCAGCTTCGCCACGCTCTACAATGTCGGGGAATCGTCCGAGCGATCGTCGGCACTGCGCGAGGCATTGCATCGCGATCCGGTTTGGAATCCTCTCAACGCCTATGCGCTTATGGTTTTCGTCCTGCTATACGTGCCGTGTCTGCCTGCCATGGTCGTTTTGCGACGCGAGACCGGCTCATGGAAATGGGTCGCTCTCCAGATCGCTTACTCGACGACGCTGGCTTACATTGTGGCACTCATTGTCTATCAGGGCGGCCGCCTGTTGGGCTTATTGGGCTGAGAAGATTGATCCACAACCACAGATTGCGCCGATCTCGCGGATCAAAAAACCTGTGGAATCGGTGAAATCTGTGGTTTCTTCTTATTGGGATGGAGGACAGTCATGGCTTTGGTCAAAACAGAAGCACTCGTGATCAAAGCGAGCGACTACAGCGAGTCCACACGGCTGGTGACGCTCTTTTCGCCCGAGCACGGGCGCATTCGTCTTCTCGCCAAGGGCGTCAAGCGAATCAAGAGCCGCGATCGGGGAACGCTCGAGCCATTCTCACACGTTCAGGTCACGCTCTATCTCAAGGACCCAACGTCGCTCGGCATCCTCAGGGAAAGTTCGCTTCTCTCAACGCCGACGGCGCTGCGCAGTGATTACGATCGTTGGCTTCTGGCTTCGCTGGTGCTCGAGGTGATTGACCGGGCCACGTTGCCCGCCGAGGATTTGTATGGCCTGTTCGAGCGTGTGCGTGTGTACCTCCACGAAATGAACGCAACCGAACGTCCGCGCGAAGCGACGCTTGCCGCTTTAGCGGCAATGCTCGGTTGGTTTGGTTTCAGCCCATTACTTGAGCGATGCGCGGTTTGCGCTGCCAAAGGACCGTTTGTGGGTTTCCGAATTGACAAATGCGGCGTGACCTGCGAGCGCTGTGCCGGAGGAGGCCGACATTTCAAGCCATTGCCTCCGGGCACAATCAAAGTCTTTGAAGGACTCGCAGAGTTCGACGCTCCAAGACGTGCCGGCCTGCGTATTTCCCGCTCGCAGCTTGACCAACTCTTCTCCTTGGTCGTGGCGCTTCTCCAATATCATCTTGAGATCACGCTGACAACCGTGCGAATGTTGACGGCGCCACCGATTGCTTAGGGGGCGTCACCACAATAAGCAGAGAAGTCCAAAGGGAGCCTTCCCACAATGCTATCCGCAAGTGAGGCAAACCGCCGTTACTTTCGTGAGGCCTATGGAACGGGAAAACACGGATGGGCGACGGACAAACCCGATCCTTATGCGGTGGGTTTCCTCAAACAGCTCAGACAACTGATTCCGGGCGCCAGACTGCTCGACATCGGTTGTGGAGAGGGTCGTCACTCTCTTGCTGCGGCCCGGCTGGGGTTCCAAGTGACCGCGATTGACTATGAACCTCTGGCGCTGAAGCGTGCACGTCTGTTTGCCAGGGTCAAGAACATGCGGGGAATTGTTTTCCGCAAGGCCGACGTCTTCCACTTGCCGTTTCCTGACTCATCTTTTGACATTGTCCTGGACTGCGGCTGCCTTCATCATCAGAGAAAGTCCGATTGGCCGGCTTACACGGCGAGCCTTTTGCGAGTTCTCAAGCCGCAAGGTTTCTACGTGTTGTCCGTTTTCGGCCGGACGTTTCGCTTGTTTCGCGGAAGTCGCCGGCCGTGGCATATCGCCTGTGGAGCTTACCGGCGGTTCTTCACACCGAAAGACATTGTCGAGTTGTTTGAGCGCGACTTCGATGTCGTCGCAATGACCGAAGAGCGTGGAAAAGATGGTGGTTTTTGGCATGTGCTGCTAAAACGCCTCGAACAAGACCGATAGGGGGACAGCTTTTCCTGAAGCTGTCGGTTCAACATCTCTTCTGCAAAGGAGGAAACAATGGGAAAACCATTCTTCGTTGAGGCGCTGGAAAAGAGCGATCCTGAATTGTTGAGTCAGATGAACTCCCTCCAGGAATTTGCGGGCAAGGACGGCGCCCTGCCGGCAAGGATTAAGACCCTGATGAGCATGTTGGCGGATGCGATCCTGGGTCACGGGGACGGGGTCAAGGCAATTGCCGAACGAGCGCGCGCACAGGGAGCTAGCGAGGCGGAAATCGCCGAGACCGTGCGCATGGCCTTTTTGTGCGGCGGCATGCCCGGCCTTGTTACCGGAACCTACGCCTTTCGGAAGTAGGGGCGAGGATGGGCGATGCGTTGGCGTGCGGCTCCGCATGGCCGGCCAGAGGGCACGTCGTTGGCCAAGCAACGCAGCAAACTCTATCCCTGGAGGATGACATTTTGGAGGCGCGACGAGCGTGAGAATTCTTCTCGTCAATCCTCCGTCGTCCGACATTTTCCGGCAGTTGAACTATTGCCTGCCGCCGATGGGGCTGATGTCGCTTGCCGGCTGTTTGCGGCACCATGGCTATTCTGTCGAAATTCAGGAGTTTCAATTTCAGCACCGCGGTGGTTTGAATTTCGATTTCTCTCCCTATACTGTCGTCGGAATCGGCACGGATACAACACGCTTTCCGGCCGCTCTGGCGCTTGCTCGTCACGCCAAGCGCGCGGGGGCATTCGTTGTCATGGGCGGCCCTCATCCCGGCTCTGTGGCCGACGAAGCACTGGCTTCGGGCGACGTGGATGCTGTCGTCATTGGCGAGGGAGAGGCGACGCTGCTTGAATTAGCCCGCACGATTGAGGCTCACCGTCCGATTGAAGGGCTGGCCGGAAGTGCGGTGCGACGCGACGGTAAAATGATTTTCGGACCACCCCGCCCGTTCATCGAGCCGCTGGACGACTTGCCGTTGCCTGCGCGCGATCTAGTGCCACTCGACCGCTATCGCGCCACTCGAATTGGCGAGCGGCCACTGACCCAGATCATCACGAGCCGGGGCTGCTCACACGATTGTCATTTTTGCTCATCTTCGCGGTTCTGGGGACGAAAGATTCGATTTCGGAGCGTCGAATCGGTCGTGGCCGAACTCGGCGAAATCTATGACCGCCACGGCTTTCGCGCCGTGGCATTTGTGGACGACAATTTCGCCGCGCGCCCCGATCGCGTTGTGGCCATCGGCGAAGCGATCCTGCGGAACAACTGGGACCTTTGGTGGTGGTGCTTTGCGCGCGCTGACAATCTCGTTCACCATCCCCAAATGGTTGCCGTGATGGCGCGTTCGGGCTGCAAAACCGTTTATGTCGGCGTCGAGTCAGCCAACGAACAATCGCTGCTCGACTATGGCAAGCGAAGCGACCGCGAGACTGTCGAACAGGCATTCGCGCTTCTCAAGCGGCACGGCATCCAGATTTTCGCCAGCTATATTCTGGGTGGCCTGGCCGAGGACCGTGCCTCGACCGAAGCCACAATCGAACTGGCCCGTCGGCTCGACAGCAACATTGCCCAGTTTAGCATACTGACCCCCTACCCGGGGACTCGTCTTTTTGAACAATTGCAGGACCGCTTGCGCCACCGCGACTGGCGGCGCTATGACATGCTCCATCTGGTTTTCCGCCATCCCAACTTTTCGCCGTGGCGGCTTTATGGTTACCTTCTCAAGGCAAACGTGCGATTCTATTCGCGCTCGCGGGAGGCCCGACGCGGTTTTTGGACCGTCATGCACCGGCAAGGCGTAAGCCTGAGACACATTGGCGAGTTCTTTTGTAGCCATCTTCGCGGCGGAAAATGACGGCGGTCCCTCTTGGCCGCGGCAAATTGTATTGACCGGGAAAGCGGATTCGATTGACTTCGTGCTGGAAAAGGCAATACAATTAATAAAGAAGAGGGAGGGGACTCTGACCGACGAAAGAATGAAACGTGGCTATGCTGTCGGAAGATTACCAAATGAGTGATTGCGAGGATTACCTATGACGATCAAAGAACAAATCGCTCGGGAACTCGACGCTCTGACAGAATCCGAACTTGCCCAGGTTGCGGAGTACGTGGCGTTTCTCAAGTTCCACGCGCGGGTCAAACCGATCCCAAAACTCGACGAGACGCAACTGGCTGTTCTTTACGCTGAGTTTGCCGACGAAGATCGAGACATGGCAGAAGAGGGAATCTCGGATTTTGCCGAAGGCTTGACGAAAGAAGACGCTCGATGATCGTCGCTCGCGGCGAAATATGGCTGGCGGATCTCAATCCGACGCGCGGTTCTGAACAAGCCGGAGTTCGCCCTGTGCTCATCTTTCAAAACAATATTCTGAACGAATTTACCTCAACCGTTCTGGCCGTCCCGCTCACAACAAACCTTCGTCGCGCTTCTCTTCCCTCGTGCGTGAGAATTGCAAAAGGCGAGGGCGGACTCGCCTCGGATTCCGTTGTTCTCTGCCATCAGTTGCGCGTATTGGACAAAAGTCGGTTGCGACAAAGATTGGGAGCAATAACCCCGGGAACGCTCGTAGAAATTGACAGCCACGTCCTGTTCACGTTGGGAATTGCCTAAAAGCCCCTAAGAAACAACCTCACCGCAAAGGACGCCAAAGGCCCAAAGAGAAAAAACCTTTATGACCCTACCTCCTCGAATGATCTTTGCGTGCTCTGCGACCTTTGCGGTTCGTTCTTACAGAGGCTCTTGGTTTCGGAAGATTGGTAGGCCTGGGTCGGTGACGGGAATGTCATCGTCCTTCATCCAAGATAGAAAACATGGAGTGGTGGCTGACGGGCCAAACTTGTGCGAAAACGTCTCCGAACTTTAATTTGGAGATAAACGATTTATAAAATGACCCCAAAGAAAAACCGGCCTTCGGTCAACGACCTCGATATCACCACCGTCCGCGGACTGTCGGAAGCCGAGGTGGCGGCGAGACTCGCAACCGATGGATATAATGAACTGCCCTCGGCCAGGCGGAGCAGCATTCTCGCGATCGCGCTGGAAGTCGCTCGCGAGCCAATGTTTCTGCTCCTGGTGGTTTGCGGAGCAATTTATCTCGTATTGGGCGACGTTAGAGAAGCGCTGATGCTGCTCGGATTCGTGTTCGTCATTATGGGCATCACCATCTACCAACAGCGCAAGACGGAACGAGCGCTCGAAGCGCTGCGCGACCTTTCCAGCCCGCGAGCACTGGTCATCCGAGATGGCCAACAGAAACGCATTGCCGGTCGTGAGGTCGTCCGAGGAGACATTCTAATTCTTGCTGAAGGCGACCGCGTTCCGGCGGATGCGACGTTGCTATCGTGTTCCTACCTCTCGGCCGACGAGTCGCTGTTGACCGGCGAATCGGTGCCGGTGCGAAAGGTTGCATGGGACGGGGTGGAAAAGATGGGCCGGCCCGGCGGCGAGGGTCTCCCCTTTGTCTATTCTGGGACGATGGTTGTGCAAGGGCAAGGGCTTGCCCGAGTGGAACGAACCGGAGTCAACACCGAAATTGGCAAGATCGGCAAGGCGTTGCAGACGCTGGAACCCGAGGAAACCTTGCTGCAAAAGGAAACCGAACGACTCGTTCGCAGCCTGGCAATCGTGGGTCTCTCTCTTTGCGCCGTTGTAGTGATTGCCTACGGGATCACGCGAGGCAACTGGCTCAATGGCCTGCTGGCCGGGATCACGTTGGCGATGGCCACACTGCCGGAGGAATTCCCGGTGGTGCTGACCGTCTTCCTTGCCCTGGGCGCCTGGCGCATTTCCCGCGAGCGGGTTCTCACTCGTCGAGTTCCGGCGGTAGAGACCCTCGGCTCGGCGACCGTCCTGTGCGTGGACAAAACAGGCACGCTGACGCTCAACCGCATGTCGGTCAGCAGAATCTTCGCCCACAGTGCATTCTATGACGTAGGGGCGCAGAACCCAGCGCCCTCGGATTCCCAGTGCCCGCTGCCGGAAACGTTCCACGAACTGGTGGAGTTCAGCATCCTGGCGAGCAAGAAAGATCCGTTCGATCCAATGGACAAGGCTCTCAAGGAACTCGGCGATCAACACCTGGCCCATACCGAACATATCCATCTCGACTGGACGTTGGTGCGCGAATATCCTTTGTGTCAAAATCTCCTGGCTTTGTCCCATGTCTGGAAATCCCCCGATGGCGAAGACTTTGTGATCGCCGCCAAAGGGGCGCCCGAAGCCATTGCCGACCTGTGCCATTTCGACCGAGCGCAAATGGAGCAACTCTCGCGACAAATCAGTTCCATGACCAAGGATGGGCTGCGAGTGCTGGGCGTCGCGAAGGCGCACTTCAAGCAACCCGCTCTGCCGGGTGGACAGCACGATTTCAAGTTCAGGTTCCTCGGACTTGTCGGGCTGACCGATCCGGTGCGTCCAACGGTTGCCGATGCAATCAAGGAATGCTACAATGCTGGAATAAGGGTGGTCATGATCACCGGGGACTATCCCGGCACGGCGCAACACATCGCCCGACAAATCGGCTTGAAGCGGATGGAGGAATGCATCACGGGGCCCGAACTGGACAAGATGGATGACGCAGAACTTCAACGACGCATCCAGACCGTGAACATTTTCGCTCGCGTTGTGCCGGAACAGAAACTGCGCCTGGTGAACGCCCTCAAGGCCAACGGGGAGATCGTGGCCATGACGGGCGACGGCGTGAACGACGCTCCGGCCTTGAAAGCGGCGCATATCGGGATCGCCATGGGGGGACGAGGCACCGACGTAGCCCGCGAGTCCGCGGCCCTGGTTCTGCTCGACGACGATTTCTCGTCCATCGTCAAAGCGGTCAGACGAGGCCGGACGATTTTTGACAATCTCAAGAAAGCGATGGCCTACATCTTTGCCATCCACGTTCCCATTGCGGGGATGTCGCTGATCCCGGTTCTGTTCAAGTGGCCGCTGGTCTTCTGGCCCGTTCACATTGTATTCCTGGAATTGATCATTGATCCGGCTTGTTCGATCGTCTTCGAGGCGGAACGTGAGGAGGGCAATGTGATGAATCGTCCGCCACGCAATTCAAAAGAGCGATTGTTTGGCCGGCGCACTATAAGCCTGAGTCTCCTGCAGGGTTTGAGCGTGCTGTTTATCGTCGTCGTCGTCTTCAGCATTGCTCTCTATCGGGGGCATGGCGATCAGGAAGCGCGTGCCCTTACATTCACCACACTCATCGTCGCCAACCTCGGCCTGATCTTCACAAACCGCTCATGGTCGCACAGCATCCTATCCATGTGGCGCTCCTCGAACGCCGCATTGTGGTGGGTGAGTGGAGGCGCGTTGCTCTTCCTGGGTGCGGTGCTTTACGTTCCTTTCCTGCGCGACCTGTTCCATTTCGGCTCCCTTCACCTGGTTGACCTGGCGATCTGCCTGGCCGCTGGAATCGTCAGCATCGTGTGGTTCGAAGTGCTCAAAATCAGTCATGGCCGACGTGAACGCATCGGCGCGTGCGGACGGCAATCCTGGTGACGACAGACTGGCCGAACTCTAATCCCAGTAATTCGAAGCGCAAGGTTTTCGCCATGGGCGGATTTTGAAACAACCAGGGAAGGGACATCGAATGAACTGCCAGCCGTCGAAAACCTGTCGCGTTGGTGCGGCGATTGGGATCAGGAAGAACAGCGGCGTGATCGTTTATGACGAAAACGGAGGGCACCACGCAACATGGGCCTGCTTTACGGCCTGAAACCCGCAGCAGCGCCCAGCACGTCAGTAATCAAAGCTGCTCTGACCGATGAACTCGCGCAGGATGGACGACGAGGGAATATCGGACGACTCGACGGGCAGGAAATAGGAAAGCAAATAGAGCAAGCGCCTGGCTTCGCTATAGGCCTCGGTTCGCCGACCGACACGCCGTAGCGCTTTTTCGGCATATGGCTTCAGGGCCGAATATTCATAGATCAATGCCGAATTGAAAATCGCATCGGCATCTTCCTGGTAGGGGAAAATGTTCTTCTCCTCGCCGCCCCTGACCGATGGCCAGCGTGTTAACGTCTCGCTTGCCGCGTAGCCGCGCCAACGGCTGTCGCGGACGATTCTTCGAATCAAGCGGGTGTCCGAGGTGGAAATACGGTTGAGATTATCGAGATTCAACTGTGTCAGTGCGCTGATATACACCTTGAACTTCAGCCCCTCGGGGATCGCTTCCGTCAGCTGGCGATTGAAAGCGTGAATCCCCTCGACAATGACAACGTTGCCTTTCTTGAGCCGAACGATTGGGCCCTCGGTTCGTCCGCCCGTATGGAAATCATAGCGCGGCAACGTGACGGCGCGCCCCGCAAGCAGCTGGCGCAAGTGAGTGTTGAACAGATCGGCATCAATCGCCTCGATGGCTTCGAAATCCGGCTCGCCCGATTCATCACGCGGCGTTTTCGAGCGCTCGAGAAAGTAATCGTCCAGTGAGATCATCAACGGCCAATAGCCGTTGACGCGCAGCTGGATCGCCAGACGCTTGCAGAAGGTGGTTTTGCCCGATGCCGACGGGCCCGCGATCAGCACCACCTGGGCGCCAGTTGGGCTTTGCGCAATCATGTCGGCGATCTGCGCGACCTTCTTTTCGTGAAGCGCTTCGGCAATCCTGACGAATTCAGAGATACCTTTCTGCGCCACAATATCGTTGAGTGCAGCCACGGTGTCCAATCCGAGAATCTTGCACCACTGCCCATATTCCAGGAACACGCGGAACAGCTTGGGGTTGTCCACGAACTCCGGCAGATGGTCGGGATCATGCACGTCGGGATGGCGAAGAATGAAACCGGGTGGGTAGAGCTTGAGATCGAAGTTTCGAACGCAACTGGTCCGCGGCAAGAGATAGCCGCAAAAATGCTCCTTGTAGGGGCCGCACTGGTAGAGGCTGACACGCGAATCCGGGCGATGGCGAATCAAATCGGCCTCATCGAGGTCCTCGTCGCGCCGGAAAAGCCGGCGGGCTTTGTCGAGGCCGACTTCTTTGCGCACAAACGGCACGTCGGCCTCGACCCATCCCATCATGCGACGTTTGATCTTTTCGAGATCGGCCTCGGTCAGAACAACCCGCTCGACACTTCGACACTGACTCGTTGTCAGCTCGCAGTACAAACCTTTACAAAGCGAATGGTGAACGATAACCTTGAAACCGGGATAGATATCGCGGACCGCAGCGAGAAGCAGGAAACAGAGACCCCGCTGATACATGCGATGGCCGTCGCGCGAGGCAAGTCCGACAAAACGGAGACGGCAGGATTTCTCAACCGGTGTTTGAAGGTCCGCGAATCGGCCATCGAGCAAAGCCGCGCACGCCTCATGACAGACTTTCTTGCCCAGCGCACGGACGATCTGGCCGACCGTCGTGCTCTGGGGAAACTTGTGTCGGTGACCATCGTCCAATGTCACCCGAATCTTGCGATCGTTTGGTTTCCCCTTCGGTTTCATCGGACACTCCGTGCAGAACCGCCGGCAATCAGCCGCACGGGCAGGATTTCCTTGACGAATTCGCCTCCCCTCACCTCGTCGCGAATTCGGGCTAACAACCGCTGTGCCACCCGTCGCCCCAGACCTTCGAGATCGAGCTCCACCGTCGTCAAGGGCGGCTGGGTGTAAGCCGCAAGAACGTGATTGCCATAGCCCGCGATCCCAAAATCCTGGGGCACCCGACGGCCAAGTTCGGCCAGAGATCGCATCGCTCCGATGGCAACCAAATCGTTATAAGCGAAAAGGGCGTCAATGGTAAGGTCTTGGCGCAGCAGTGCCGTCAGAGCCTTGTAGCCGGCCTCGGCGGTCGTCCCGGCCTCGACGATCCAGTTTGTCTCGACCGTAATTCCCGCCTCGCGCATTGCTCGCCGATAGCCATGCAAGCGCAACTCGGCCACGAAGTCTCCTTTTGGTCCGCCCAGGTGGCCAATACGTCTGTAACCCGCCTCGATCAAGTGACGCGTCGCCTCGTGGGAACCCATGACATCGTTGGTATAGAAGAAGTCGGCCTCAACGTTCGGGTGATACGAACCCACGACGAGCAACGGGATGTAAAGGCGGTTGTTGACCAAATAGCCATTGGCAAAAGCCCCACGGCCGGTGACGATGATCAGGCCCTCAACGTTTCGTGCGAGCGCCCGGTCGAGCAGGTTGCGTTCGGTTTGGGCATGATCGTTCGAACCGCCGGTGATCAGCTCGTAACCATATTGGGCGCTTACAGACTGAATACCGCTGACCAGCCGGGCGCAGTAATAGTCCATGATGTTGGGGACAATGGCCATGAGGAGCTGAGTGGCCTTGGGCTTGCGCGAAGCCACAAAGGTGCCCCGGCCCTGTCGGCGAACCAGAATCCCTTCTCGGACCATCTCACCGACACAACCGCGCACGGTGATCAGGCTGACGCCAAAACGTTTCGCCATCTCCTTTTCGGTGGGCAATCGCGTTCCGGGAGGGAATCCCTGCGACTCAATTTCCCTGCGGAGAATGTCGCACATCTGCTTGTAGAGTGGTACAGGGGATTCGAGATGGATTTCCTCAGGCACAAGAACCTCCTCGGGGAAGGACTTGCAAATGAGCCTGTCTGTTCCGCCTTTCCGGCTTTATTATAATCATTGTTATGAATTTCAGGTCAAGACCTTTATTTTTCCAACAAGAGTCTAGAAACCGCGCTCAGGTTGTGGTCCAATTGAAGTATATTTGCCGACGGCTATTTGATGATGCAGACTTGACATTCGGAGATGTTCCGCTTAACGACATAAGACAGTGCTCTGGTGCGGGATGATTTCTACTGTGTCCTGGCATCCCACGACCGCCTGCCGAACTAAACCAACAGAAAGGACGAAACCCATTTGAGCAAAACCAATCGAACTCTTCGCCTTCATGCTCCTCGAATTCTGGAATTCCATGACGAGGATTGGCCAACTCCCGGTCCGGGCGAGGTCCTTCTCGAAATCCTCTCGGTCGGGATTTGTCGCTCGGACCTTGACTATTGGCACGATGGACGAATCGGCGATCAGGTGGTTGAGGTGCCGTTAGTTTTGGGCCATGAGTTTTCGGCGCGAGTGATCAAGACTGGCCCCGACAGCGACCCAAACCTTATCGGCCAGCGCGTGGCCGTCGAGCCTGCCGTTTGCTGTATGGCGTGCGAGTGGTGTTTGCGGGGCGATACGAATCTCTGTCCCCAGGTTCGCTTTTGTGGCACGCCGCCCACAGATGGCGCTCTTCAACACTACCTGGCTTATCCGGCGAAGTTCATGGCCGTCCTTCCCGCGAGTGTTTCGGACCATGCAGGCGCCGTTCTCGAACCGCTGGCAATCGGCGTCCATGCGGTTGATCTTGCCAGACCGCGCCTCGATCAGGCAGCCGCCATTGTCGGCTGTGGTCCAGTCGGGCTTTCGATCTTGCAGGCGGCCCGCGCAGGTGGACTTGGACGGCTGATTGTTCTCGATCGCCTGGGATGGCGGCTCGATCTGGCTCTCACTCTGGGCGCAACTGACGCGATAGACACCAGGCGCGAGGACCCAATGGCTGCACTTGCCCGAATGACGAACGGTCGGCTCGTGGACATCGTGTTCGAGGCCGGCGGAACCGACGATTCGCCGGCCCTGGCGGCCAATCTCGCAGCCCCAGGTGGTAAGATTTACCTGATCGGCATCCCGCCTGGCGACGGGATAACGTTTTCAGCCAGCATCTCGCGGCGTAGGGGCCTGACAGTCTATGTCGTCCGCCGCTCGCGCAACACTCTGCATCGTGCACTTTCGATGCTTCAGCGCGGCGTTCTCGAAGCCGAGCGCCTCGTCTCCCATCGTTTCCCCTTTACACAAGCCGAGACGGCCTTTCGCATGGCGCATAATTATGAAGACAATGTCGTAAAGGCGATCATCCGCGTGCAGGAAGGCTAAGTTCATGATTCCATAAATACTGTAACGTATTTTAGTTGAAGTATTTTGAAAGTATTGGCATTCTCCCTCCGACATGGAGGTGTAGAATGCCGAGAAGAAGCCCGTATCAAATCGTTCTGACCGCCCAGGAGAAAAAGCAGCTGCAGAAGCGGGCGGGGCAGTACACGGCGCCATATCGTGACGTGGTTCGCGCGAAGGCGATCCTTCTGGCCGCGCAAGGGGCAGAAAACAAGGAGATCGAAAAACGTGTGGACATGCCGCGCGAAATCGTTTCGAAGTGGCGAAAGCGTTTTTTCGAGAAGCGCTTGGCCGGTCTGGAAGAGCGACCGCGAAGCGGGCGGCCCCGCGTCTTTTCCCCCTCAGGCGGGCGCGGCGCGCGGCGGCTATGACACCATCCAGGACGCCGCCAGAAAAATGGCCCGCCTCAAGCGCGAAGTCTATCGCCCCAACAAGGAGCGCCACGAGCAATACGCGGCCCTTTATCGTGAGTACGAAATCCTCCACGACTACTTCGGCCGCTACCAAAACCCGCTGATGAAGACGCTCAAGGCGTTGCGTGAAAAGGCGCATGGGGTGTAGATGAGAAGCGGCGGCGGATGTCGGGGCGTGATGTTTTTCGGTTGCGTCCCTTGACCGACTGGGGTAGAAAACTGATATATGGATCGGAGGAAAACGGGAAAGGGTATGCCATGTTGAGCCGTGACACCGTGAAACCTCTTCTGGAACGCGTGCGGGCGGGACTTGGTAATATCTATGGCGACCGTCTGCGCAGCGTTTATCTATTTGGTTCATGGGCAAGAGGTCAGGCCGATGAAGACTCAGACGTTGATATTGCTGTGATTCTGGACGAGGTTCCCGATTACCTTGCGGAGATTGAGAGAACAAGCGATCTGTTCTGTACACTGGGTCTGCAAGTTGATGTCCTTGTGAGTTGCGTTTTTCTTTCGGAAAATGATTTCCGCGAAGGTCGCTATGCGGTGCATCGGGCCATTCAACGAGAAGGCATGCGGGTATGAAGACGGACATCCGCGAGCATCTCAATCGCGCCGGTGAGTTTCTGGCCGGCGCTGAAGTGTTGCTGAATAATAATCTTCCCGCCATCGCCTTGGGTCGCGCATATTATGCAATGTTCCACGCGGCGACTGCGGCTCTGCTGACGCGTGCAATTGAACGAAGCTCGCACCATGCGCTTATCGCCGCGTTCGGACAGTATATTGTCAAGCCAGGTCTGGTTGATAAATCCTACCAGGCGCATTTTCGCGATGCATTTGTGGCGCGCATCGAAGGGGACTACGGCTCTTTTGCTTCAGCGGATGAGAAGAAAGTCAAAGTGCATATCGAGCGAGCCCGCCAATTCGTTCAAATATGCCGAGGTCTGTGCGAGTGATGGGAAATACTCAACGACTGGTCGCTACCACAACCCGCTGATGAAGACGGGGAAGGCGCCGCGGGAATGGGCGCATAGGGGATGAATCTTAACGAGTAGGTCGAACTGCAGTGATGAACCTGCGGGAAAAGCTCTCAAAGAAACCGCCACCGATTCTGTACAAGTACCGCTGTTGGACCGACGAGAAGCACAAGCGGCTGCTCACCTGCAATGAGATATTCTTCTCATCGCCTAGTCGTTTCAACGACCCTTTTGACTGCCGCATTCCAATTCGCTACGATCTAATGTCAAATCAACAGATATGGCGGCGGTGCTTAGAGCGCGCACAGGAGGACCGGCCAGGCGCGTCGCCAGAGGAACTCGCCAGTGCTGCACGCAAGATCCAAGCACAGAGTGGCTTCAGAAACCCTCCTGCAATAAAGCTGTCGCAAGAAGCATGGCAGGATATCATCTTCACACAGTTTGGTGTCTTTTCCCTATCAGAAGATCGCGGGAACATTCTGATGTGGTCTCATTACGCGGACTGTCACAGAGGCTTCTGTGTTGGTTTCGACGTGGAAGAACTGGCGACTGAAGGCGGCCGGTTGAAAGATTGTGGAATATTGACCCACGCTCATCCGGTTATCTACGCGGAGGGGTACCCGGCAATACCGCCGGACGACAGCAGCAATCACGATGACGTAAAGGAAATGCTTCTCACGAAAAGCAAGCAATGGGAATATGAACGAGAGTGGAGAGTCCTACTCTTCGAACAGACGAATCGAGCTGTTACGTTGAGAGATTCCGTCTTTGCCGAGGTGATTCTTGGGTGCAGCATGCCGGAAGATTATAGGAAAGAGATTATTGAGGCAGCACGGAGCAAAAGTCATGCTATCCGCATGTATCAAGCGAAGAGGAAGGAGAAGGAGTTTGGGTTAGACTTCGAGCGTTTGAACGTCTGAAGTCTCAGGAATCTCTCCTGATGCACGGATACGACCGCCACGAATTGGACGTGGACATCGCCATCACGCGCGGCGAGATCCCGGTAAGAGGCGAGGGGCGAAGGCATCCGGCCCAAAGGCCAACCAAAATCCCGTATGAGCCAAGTTTTGAGTCCAGACTTTCAGTCTGCCTCTATTTGCGCCTTTTCACCTTATGCTTTTGCTCAGGACTCTCGACGGCAAGAGCAAGAAGCAAAGAGTAAAAAGGTGGAAGAACAGAGAAAGAGGCAGGCTAAAGCCTGGACTCCGAACGGAAAATTGAAGGCGCCGGCGGCATGGCCGGCGCTTCCGATTCCAGAATCCACAATCAAAATCCACAACCCCAATCCGCAGTCCGCAATCGCCTATCAGGCAACTTTGTCTGGCACGACAAAGGGCGCGCGGTATTTGCGCGTCAGCATTTCGTTGGCTTTGTCGGCGCCATCGCCAGTGAACCTCTCCGTCGCCGGGTCGAAGGTCAGTCTCTTGCCGACGCGAAGCTTTACATCCTCGAGCTTCACGCCGTTCTTGGTCAGATGCTCTTCCATGCGAGCCAGCGTCTCGTAAGCATCCTTGTTGTCGCCAAAGGCCTTGGTCTTGGGATTGAATGGCGCGTCTTCGCCTAAGCGATAGGAAATATTGGCGACGTGGATCGGCACGCACGAAAGGTGAGCATCCAGAACATCGGCATTGAGATCCTTGTAATTGCGGCTGCGCATGGCGGCGATCCAGTTCTCAAACTTGCCTTTTCCGGGTCCCAACTTGGCTTCGATCTTGGGCAAATCCTCGGGTTTATCGCTGCCTTTGCGATAGAACTTATCGCCGGCGATGGTGCCTTCCTCGAAGTGTAGAATGTTACCAACTTTCTCACCCATGTACCCGTCGGTCTTTAATCCGCGCACCTCGAAAACCAGTTGGGTCTCGCCATAGTCGAGCACAGCGATCTGGCTGTTCGGAGTCTGGCCCTGATCGCTATAGCCGAAACGCCCGCCGACACTGATGACGCTCTTGGGCAATGTAGCGCCAGGGATCATCCAGCGCGCGATGTCCATTTGATGAACACCCTGGTTGCCAATGTCGCCATTGCCGAAGTCCCAGAACCAGTGCCAGTTGTAGTGGACAAGGTTTTCGTGATAGGGCTGATCGGGCGCCGGGCCGAGCCACATGTTGAAGTCCAACGACGCGGGCGGCTGCTTGGGTTCTTTGAAGCCGATGCTTCCGCGCGGCTTATAACAGAGGCCGCGCGAGATGAGGAGTTTTCCGTAGGTGCCTTTCTTGGCGATCTCGGCGATCCTGGCCCATTCCATGCTGCTTCGGTTTTGGGTGCCGTGCTGGACCATGCGGTTGTATTTGCGGGCCGTTTCGACCGCAATCCGGCCCTCGTGTACATTGTGGCTCAGGGGCTTCTCGACATACACGTCCTTGCCCGCCTGGCACGACCAGATGGTGATCAGCGAATGCCAGTGGTTCGGCGGTGCCGTCGTGATCGCATCCAGGTCTTTGTCCTCCAGCGCTTTGCGAATGTCCTGGACGCACTTGGGCGTGTTGCCGCCTTTCTCCTCGACGAATTTGACCTTTCCGGCAAACAGAGAGCTGTCAGGATCAATCAGATAGATGATTTTGACCTCCTTCATGCCGACGAGGGCGGAAATGTGACTGCCGCCCTGGCCATGAAAACCGGCGACGCCGACATGGATGGTGTCGTTGGCGCCGATGATCTGGCCGGAGGATTTGGTCCCGCTGATGGCAAAGGTTGCGCCAGCCATCGCCAACGAACCTTTCAAAAAGCCACGACGTGTTACGCGAGACATGTTTGGTCTCCTTTCCTAGGTGATCGGGTCAAAGATTTACGCGATCCGAATGCCGTTGTCCTTACAAGCGGAATCGGCGGCGCTTGTCAAGTTCAGACCAATTCCCGAAAACCACATATTCCATGACGCGGTCGTTGCCCGCAACCCAAACGGGCGGTTCCAGGAACCTTGTGGATTCCAAAACTTTTCACCGCAGACATGGCCAAGAACGCAGAGAAAAAGCGAACATCCCACCGCACCAAGAAGCCAACCAAACCATCTCTGTTTTTCTCAGCGCTCCTTTGCGACCTCTCTGGTAAACCGAATCGTCTCCAAGAGCGCAACCAAGGCCCGTCCGCGACTCTGCACCACCCGAATGCTGCCGTCGAGCGAGCTGTTCCAATAAAACCCTGGGTGACGCGTCTTCAACACCTTAGCCCTTTTTCGCTGACCCATCCTCTGTGCAGCGCAGGACAAAGTGGCACAAGTTGTTAACCTGCGAAGCCCCGGCAGATTGACAATCTGGCCCACTCACACCACTTTGTCGGGGACAACGAACGGCGGACGATACTTGCGCGTGAGCATTTCGTTGGCCTTATCCGAACCCTCGCCAACGAATTTCTCCGTCGCCGGGTCGAAGGTCAGTCTCTTGCCGACGCGAAGCTTGGCATCCTCGAGCTTCACGCCGTTCTTGACCAGATGTTCTTCCATGCGCTCCAACGCATCATAGGCAGCCTTGTTATCGCCAAACGCGTTGGTCCTGGGTTTGAACGCAACCTCGTCGCCCAGACGATAGGAGATGTTGGCCAGGTGAATGGGGACACACGACAGGTGCGCTTCAAGAACGTCGGCATTGAGATCCTCAATCTTGCGGCTGCGCACGGCGGCGATGAAGTTGGCGAAGTGATCGCCACCGCTTTTGCGCTTGATGTCAAGATTCGGCATTTTTTCTCCCTCGCCTTTTCCATCGGGGTAGAACTTACCGCCAGCGACAACGCCTTTCTCGAAGTGGTAGGTGTCGCCGATGCTTTCGTCATAGTATTTGTCGCTTGGCAGACCGCGCACCTCGAACATGAGCTGCGTGTCGCCGTAATCAAGAACGGCAATCTGAGTGTTGGGCGTTTGGCCCTGATCGGTATAGCCGAACCGGCCACCAACGCTGAGGACGCTCTTGGGCAAAATGCCGCCCGGGATGCCCCAGCGTGCCTTGTCCATCTCGTGGACGCCCTGGTTGCCGATGTCGCCGTCGCCGAAATCCCAGAACCAGTGCCAGTTGTAGTGAACCAGGTTCTCGTGATATGGCTGCTTCGGTGCGGGACCGAGCCAAATGTCGAAGTCCACTTCCGGCGGTGGCTCCTTGGGTTCTTTGAACCCGATAGTGGCGCGTCGTTTGTAACACAAGCCGCGCGCGATCAGGAGTTTCCCGTAGCTCCCTTGTTTGACGAGCTCCTGGATCACAATCCCGATGTTGCCGCTCCGGCCTTGCGTGCCGTGCTGGACCATGCGGTTGTATTTGCGGGCCGTTTCGACCGCAATCCGGCCCTCGTGTACATTGTGGCTGAGCGGCTTCTCAACATAGACATCCTTGCCGGCCTGGCATCCCCAAATGGTCATCAACGAATGCCAATGGTTTGGCGTGGCGATCGAGATCGCATCGAGATCCTTGTCTTCGAGAGCCTTGCGGACGTCCTGCACGGTCTTTGGCGCACTGCCGTATTTCTCTTCGAGCCGCTTGGCGTGTCCTTTGAACGTGCGGCTGTCCACGTCAATGAGATAGATGATCCTCACGTCCTTCATTCCGGAAAACGCGCTCACATGGGACCCTCCACGGCCGTGCAAGCCGGCCACCCCCATATGGATGGTTTCGTTGGCCCCGATGATCTGTCCGGACGATTTGGTTCCACTGATGGCAAAGGTCGCGCCTGCCATAGCCAGCGACCTTTTCAGAAACTTGCGACGATCTACGCGCGACATGGTGTGCTCCTTTCCGAACGTTTGTAGGGATTGAACTGCCAAGCCCGTCGGACTTGGATTCACCGACCTCTATGACCTCAGACCGAGGACTTGTCAAGTTCGATACCGTCCTCGCCTGTTGCGAACAAGCGAGACGGAATCACTTCATCTGTCATTACCACATCAACGCGTTATTACAACCGGACGCGCTTGGCCAGTGGGCCGATCAGCGGCGCCAGGTATTCACGGCAAGCGTCGGTTATGCCATTGCCGTCCTTGTTGAAAAACTCTGCCGGCACGTCCTTCGTTCCCGCGGCCACGTCGTCGAGCCGAGCCAGCGAATACTCGACGCGGTATTTGTCGCCCGACTCCAGCCGATTGATGACAACGCTGCCGTCCACGTCGCCGCGCATGGCGTAGCGGACCGCTCGCCGTCCCACTTCATAGGCTTCGCGCGCATCGCTTTTCGAGACGCAGCCGGCAAAGGAGCGTTGGGCGTAGCCGAGGGTGTCGGCGCGCACGCGCAGCTTGTTTCCATACTTTGGATTGAGAGCCGCCGCGACGACCATCGAGATGAAGTCGGCCAAAATGCCGGTTCCGCTGAGCTGAATGTGGCCGAAAGCATCGGGCTTGCCGACGCCGGCGGTCTTCATCACTTCGCCGAACGTATCAAGCCACTGCACGAAGATGTCGCCAACCATCTTTCGCGCTTCTTCTCGAATCGCATCCGACTGGACAAGTTCCCTTCCGTCGGGTCCGCGGATGCCCTCGGAGACAGCGACCAGCGCACGGCCGTATTTGCGATAGACGGCCTCCACGTCGGCGACGATCTGAACGAGCGACTTGGGATATTCGGGAAAATAAAGCAGGTGTGGGCCATGGCCCTCGCGCTCGGCGCCGAGCGCTGCCGTCGTCGTCAGCCAACCGGCCTGTCGGCCCATCACGATGTCAATCTTGATGCCGGGAAGCGCCTGGTTGTCGAGATCATTGCCCAGGAAGGCGAGAGCGACATAGCGGCCTGCGCTGCCGAAACCCGGACAGTGGTCGGTGACCAGAAGGTCGTTGTCAATGGTCTTGGGGACATGGAAAATGCGAAGTTCGTAATTGCGATCGCGCGCGATTCGATTGACGGTCGAGGCGGCCAGTGCCGAGTCATTGCCGCCGATGTAGAAGAAGTAGCGAACGTCGTGTTTGCGGAACACCTCGAAGACTTTTTCGCAATCTTCCTCCTTCGGCTTGAAGCGGCACGAGCCCAGTGCCGCCCCTGACAAGTCGCCCATGCGGTCGTGGTCTTCACTGCTCACCGCTCGGAGATCAATGAACTTCTCCTTGAGAATGCCTTGCATGCCGTTGCAGGCGCCCAGGATTTTGTCAATTTCGCTGTGCTTGAGCGCCTCGCGGACGATGCCGACGACCGAGCGGTTGATGACCGCCGTCGGCCCGCCCGACTGTCCCACAACCAGATTGCCTCGTTCTGCCATTTGTCACGACTCCTCTTGTGCGATTCGTTGGTCTATTCCGATTGCCCAGATCGTAACCGGGGTATTTGTGGATATGCTGCGTGAGTCGGAAAATGCAAGAGAGTTTACTGCTTGCCCCTTCCGCCTTCCTCGCAAAGATATGCTTCCACCGTGTCCACAAACTCTTGCGCTCTCGTGAGAAGCAATTCTGCTCTTTCTCTCGGATAGGACGTTTCGAATCCATAATCGCCTATGTTTCTCTCGTCGAACGCCATCCGTAGAGCTTCGTGTAGTTGGACAGGCAAATCCCCGGGCTTTACAAAATGTTGCCCGAAGGCTGCGATCACCGCGCCATGTTTTGGGAAAGCCATGCCTCTTGGCAGAAGGACTGCTTCGGCGAGATAGAACATGGCACAATAAGCCCGCGAGACTGCGAAATCATAATCCCCATGGCCCACCAAGAGACGCGCCGCCGAGGGACTCCTTTTGTCCTTTTCGACAAGCGGTGTCACAGGTGCCTTCATGCGACACGAACTCCCTCTTGCCGTGTGACCAGCAGGAGTGGTGTCTTGGGATCACGAAGCTCCACCGCATCTATTGGTATGGCCGAGATGACAACATCGCAGTCGAGGGAGATTCGGTTTGCCACATCGCCGATCCGCGACAGCTCCGTCCAGAAATCCTCCACGGGATCGAGAACGATCAGAGTGTTAATATCGGAATCGTCCTGAGCATCTCCGCGTGCCCGCGAACCATAAAGGATCACCTGATGCAACCGCTGACCATGTAGCGCGTGTATTTCGGTCACGAACCGCTCCAGTGCTTTCTACCACGAGTCTGTCGTTCTCATTCGGTGTCCTTGCTCACGCCATCCCGGCGGCGGCCATTAGCGTGCGAAGCGCAGCGGCGGCCATTTTGAACTGCTCGGGCGTGGTGCGGCCAAAGCTCTTTTCGGCAACGCTGAGGTGCGGCTCCAGCGTCAGGAAGTTGTCGAAACCACTTCGGGCGGCATCGGTCAAAATCGCCTCGATCTGACCGTCGCCTTGTCCGGCGGGGACCATCTCGAGCGTATCGCGCTTGCTGTCCTTGATGTGAAAGTACTCAATGTAGGGCTTGAGCATCGGCCAAATCTGGCGCGGGTCTTCGCCGCAGTGGACATAATTGGCGAAGTCAAAGATTCCGCGAAAATTCGGTGACCGCAGCGTCTGGTGAATGTCCAGACAGTATTTGCCCAGGTCGCCATAAATCACCCGCTCGTTTTCGTGACAGAGGATGACATCGGTTTGTTCGGCCTCGGCGATCAGCCGGCCCAGCCAATCCATAACCTGTGCGCGGTGCTCCTCGTGCGTGTGCCCCTCGGGAATATAATAGGAAAAAATGCGGATGTAGCGACAGCCAAGAATCTCGCAGAAGTCCAAAGCCTTCTTGATCTTCTCCAGTTCGAGATTGAAATCCCCATCGAGTGGAAACTTGCCGATGGGCGATCCGATGGAAGAGAAACCGATCCCGTTATCGCGGGCAATGCGGCTAATCTCGCGAACCTGGTCGCTGGTGAATTCCATGATGTTCTTGCCCCAGACTCCCCGCAGCTCGATGAAACCAACGCGGTTTTCTTTGAGGACCGCAATCTGCTCGTTGAGATCATCCGAGATCTCGTCGGCGAAAGCGCTCAGCCAAACCATGTTCCACCTCCTGAATATGCGATTGACCGGATCGGCAACTACTTTGGGGTCGCGCCCGGGCGGTTTCAACCGAAAAACGCAACCGTCCCCTGTTCCCTCAATCCTTCGCATCATTTCGCAAGCCGACCAGAAGTGTTGGAATTCGCGGCGAACGGTCTGGCAGGGGCCTAACACCGTGACGGTGATCGTCCGCGCGTGGTAGGCAAGGCGGGCCGGCAGTGTCAGCACCCGCCGTCGGAATCGCCAGAACCGCATCCACCGCGGCCGGGGTCGTCGCCGCGTTGTCTTCGTGTTTTGCCCACGAGCAGGGGTGGGGCGTTGACGCAGTCTGGATTTCGTTGCCGTCCGGCACGGCGGAGCGACCGCCACGCCGTCACCTCTTCCGGCGCACCGTCGAAGTCCAGCAACTCCAGCACCGACTTGCCGTCACGCAGCTGGGTGCATGTCCAAATTCCAGAAGAGGTGCCGTTCCGCACATTTGTCGGTTTCCCCGACAGGATAGCCCGTCTTTCTTCCCACGCTCCCCTGAAAGGGGAGGCGAAAATAGCCAGGGGCAAC
>Ga0315280_10001471_pt1 | contig 40464 bp, 31 predicted proteins | sample YL17G06_40_MG_FD_203697 | JGI IMG/M metagenome (GOLD analysis project Ga0315280, IMG submission 203697) | Sediment microbial communities from Yellowstone Lake, YNP, Wyoming, USA - YL17G06_40 | ecosystem: Environmental > Aquatic > Freshwater > Lake > Sediment | place: USA: Wyoming | collected...
GAGAGGACGGCTAAGCTCCGACGCAGTCGGAGCCGCCGTGGCGGCCTTCAGGTGGCTAGGTGGCTCCGCCACCGCCACGGCGGCGCTTCGCGCTTAGCCGCCTAGCCATTGAGGTGAGGGTGAAATGCAACAACACACCTGCAAGAAAGCACTAGCCGCCGATGAAAGCGGATCGGCACGCATAGGACGCAGGGGCACGGCGCATAGCGCCTGCCGCGTTCCACCCCTGCTCGGGGGCCCAAAGGCTCCTGCCCGACGACTATCCGTGTGCATCCGTGTTCATCCGCGGCTAATGCCTCTTCTCTGCGGTTCGACTCTCCTGCAAAATCTGCGCTGATCCGTGCCAATCTGTCGCTGCCTGGTAATGGTTTGCCGCCTCTGTGCTCTCGGTGTCCTCGGTGCTTCAACGCCTTCCGAGATCCGCGCTGATCCGCGGCCATCCGCGGCCTATCGCCGATCCGTCCCTTCCGCGCAATCTGCGTAATCCGCGGATCGCATCCTCCGCGCTCTCTGCGCGCTCCGCGGTTATCCCCCTCCCGCTCCCGCTACCCCTGCCGCGACATGATCTCGCGCGCGGCGATGATGCCGCTCGCCGATGCCTGCACCAGCCCGCGCGTCACTCCTGCCCCGTCGCCGATGGCGAAGAGGTCGTTAATCTGCGTCTCCAGCGCCGGCGTAAGCCGCACCCGCGCGGAGTAGAACTTCACCTCCACGCCGTAAAGCAGCGTGTGCCGCGATGCCACGCCTGGGGTCAGATGATCCAGCGCCTCGATCATCTCCAGAATGCTGGCGACGTAGCGATAGGGCAGGGCGAAGCTCAGGTCGCCGGGCGTCGCCTCGTTCAAGGTCGGCCGCACCAGTCCGCGCGCGATGCGCTCCGGGGTGGAGCGCCGCCCGGATTGCAGGTCTCCCAATCGCTGCAAGATGATGCCGCCGCTGAGGACATTGGCCAGCCGCGCCACGTACTGCCCGTAGGCATTCGGCTCGTGGAACGGCTCGGTGAAACGCGTCGTCACCAGCAGCGCAAAATTGGTGTTGTCGGTGCGCTTGCCGGCATAGCTGTGGCCGTTGACGGTAATCGCCGACTCGGAGCGCTCCAACACCACCTCGCCATAAGGGCACATGCAGAAAGTCCGCACGCGGTCGTCGAACCGCTTCGAGTTGAACAGCAGCTTCGGCTCGTATACGACTGATGTCAGCGGCTCCATCACCGCCGCCGGTAGCTCCACGCGCAGCCCCACGTCCACCGGATTGTCCGCGCGCGCCAGCTTGAGCCGCTCGACCTGGGCCTCGAACCACTGCGAGCCTTCGCGCCCCGGCGCGACGACGACATGGCGGCTGCGCAGCGTTCGCCCATCGCCGGTGCGCACGCCGGCGGCGGCGCCATCGCTGGTCACGATATCGGTCACCTCGGTGCAGGTCCGCACCTCGGCGCTCTGCTCGACGTGCGTGCGCATGTGCTGGAGCACCTCGAGGCAGCGGTCGGTGCCCATGTGGCGCACGCGCGTGGGCACGAATTCGAGGTCGGCGAGGGCCGCCTTGCGCGCGATGTCGCGCAGCGCCTCTTCATCCTCGCCGTAGACGCGCTCGGGGGCGCCGAAATGAACGTAGGTGCTCTCCACCTCGCGCAGCAGCGACTCCACCTGCTCGCGCGAGAGGAAAGCCGCGAGTTGGCCGCCGACCTCGGGCGAGATGGTGAGCTTGCCGTCGCTGAATGCGCCCGCGCCGCCCCAGCCGGTGGTGATGGAGCATCCCTCGCGGCTGCCGCAGGAGCGCCCGTTGCGCCGCGCGATGCGCTCCTCGAGATCCTCGCCTTTCTCCAGCATCAGCGCGCGCAGCCCCGGCTTCTTCCCCAGCTCCAGCGCACAGAAGATCCCCGCCGGCCCCGCGCCGACAATTATGACATCCCACTGCTGATCGCTCATGTTTGCCGCACCTATCCGCAACGGTGTGCTGCCGCCTTAATCTACCATGTTTGGGGGTCGGGCAAACGCCCGCAAGCCTCCGGCATGAATGCCGGAGGCTTGCGCTGATCGGCGTGGCCGTAACTCGTCGGCAGGCGTCACATGATCTGCCCTCGTAGCTCGCCGTCCGGGTGGGCGCGCGTGTGAACGTTGACATAGGTCTTGCCGGCCTTGATCTCGGCCACCAGGTCGCTGATCGTCTTCTTCGCCAGCGGTCCGATCAGGTTGGCCGAGGTGATAACTCCCTTTGCCAGCTCGCCCGTGAATCGTCCGGTCTTCGCTTTCATCCCCCTGCCTACCGGGTAGAGTGTGACCATGGGCGGCCCATTCTCCGTCTTCGTCCCGCGATGGATGTGCGCGGCGATGGGGCTGGCAAGATCCTTGACCCGGATGACATAATTCAGCTTGGTTCCGTCGCGGCTCAGAAGGAACGTGGCCTCGCCGGTGGCCGCGGTCTTGACCTGGGGCACACTGTTCTTGCCGCTGAGGAGGGCTTTGAAGGTGCCCTTCGCGCCGGTTGGGCCCGCCGCCATGGTCGCCGTGGCCGCGATGGCGGTCGCCAATGCCGTTGCCAGGAATACGACGATCAGTCTCCTACTCATGCTTCACCTCCCATGAGATCGCTGCGGCGAACTTTATCACAAAGGCGAGGGGGTTTGCTCCTTGGCGAGGGCGGCGCAAGTAACAGATGTTGTGAAATCGGTACAACCACACCCGGCGCCGCCGCCTGGCAGGCCGGGTGTTTTCCGGTCTTGAGCGCTCTGGGCGGCGAGCCCGGCAGCCGGTCAGGCGGGCTTGCGGTGTCCGGCGACGATGCGCGAATGTCGGGTCAACACGACAAACGCAGGAGCAAAGGGTAGCTCGCTTGCGCTATAATCGCTTGCAGTTTGGCAGGTGGACGAGGTTGCGCGTGACGCTCGACCCCCGGGGTGAACCGCGGGGTCGGATAGGAGACGTCGCATGAAGAGAAGTGTGAGTCCCCTGTTCGCGGTCATCATGGTGGTGCTGGTGCTGATCATCGCCGGGCTGCTGTGGTATATCTTCAGCACCCCCAAGGCAGGGCCAGGCGGTCCCGGTATCGCCCTGCCTGCGGCGCCCAAGCCAGGCGCGGCCGCTACGCCCGCGGAGAAGGCTCAACTGAAAACGGTCACAGAGAAGGCGGCCGAGGCCAAGAGCAAGCTTGGGGCGGAGATGAAGGCGACGGAGAAACCCGCGGCGCCCGCCAAGGCTCCGCAACCGGAGAAGGCAGCCCCGGCGCCAGCCGCGCCCAAAGCCGGCGGCGGATAAACAACGCGCCGGCTCATCCCCGAGGGCGCTCTCGCGCGTCGCGCCGCCGGGCGGCGCCGTTCGATGGCTTCCATCGCGGCTGACCGGGGTGCGTTTGACCGCGTCTCACCGCCGGGTCGGACTGCATAGAGCCGCCGGCGCTCTTGCCTGCCCTGACCGAGGCCGAAGGGCCTTGGCCATCACGCCGGCAGGAGGGTCCGTGCTCCGCATCTGTCCGCTCGCATAGGGTCACCGACTCGACGCGCCAAGAGTGGGGGAACATGTCCACCACCACGGCGCGTCGCGCCGCGTAGCCGCGCTCGACCAGCAGCGCGACGTCGCGCGCCAGCGTCGCCGGGTCGCAGCTAACCATGATCACGGCGCGCGGCCGCAGCGCGGCAACGGCGCCGATAACCTCCCGGCCGCAGCCCTGGCGCGGCGGGTCGAGCGCGCCGTCAAGGCGTCTGCCGGCTGTGTCGGACACACAAGATCGCTGCTAACGTCTTGAGCGTCCTCAATGCCATGAGATTGCTCCCCGGCCGCTGAGGCCAGATCGGCTCGCTCTTGACGTAATTCATCCGAACGGTGCCTCGGACCGCGTGTGACCGAATCTCTTTGGTGAGCAGTCAGATACTGCCTGGCACAGGCGCTCTCGGCTGCGAGTCGCAAGCCCGTAGGGCCGCCCTGTACAGAACGCCCCGCATCTCAGAGACTCACGGTCAAACGCGCGGGCCAGCCTAGGCTTGCAGATTGCCTTGCTCTCGGCTAAACTATGGGGAGTATTGGAGTATTGAGGAGACGAGCGTGAGTATCGTCGTCTGCTGCAATCTACCGGACGGGATGATTATCGGGGCCGACTCGGCCGTGACTGTAACCGGCGTGGTTACGGATGAGACCGGCAAGCAGCAGCAAGGGGTTGTTAAGGTCTACGAACGGGCCAGGAAGATCTTCCATGTTGGCGGGCTCCCTGTTGGGGTTGCTGCATTCGGGGCCTTCACATTCGGGGGGCGCACTGTAGGGAGCTATCTCGAGGAGTTCGAGTTGGAGAGGTTGGATGCGTTGGAGAGGTTGGATGCGATTGCGTCCAACGGTGAGTTCCAGGGCGAGTATCAAAAGGAGAGCATCCGTCGGCTTTGCGAGGCGATCTGGGAATTCATGGAAAAGAGGTACAGGGAGGAGTTCAGGCAAGAAATCGAACGGCAAAAGGGGCGGCCGTACGACGACGTGCCACCGGAGGAGAGACCGGCAGTTGTCCTGCTAGTCGCCGGTTACGGGTGGCGCCGACCGCTCGGAGAAGCCTGGCTAATCAGGGTTCCTTTTCCACGCGAGGCGGATCCTATTATACCTGTCCGAGCTGCGGGCAGTTTTGGTGCGAATTGGTTCGGCGTGGCAGCACCGGTGACTCGATTCATCAAGGGCTATGACCACTATCTGCGAGAAGAGCTACGACGTATACTGAGAGCCAAGGTGCCGGAGAAGTCTGACGAGATTTGGCCAGACATTGAGAGCTTGTTCAACCGGCTCGAATACGCGATTCCTTATGAGGCAATGCCTTTGCAGGAAGGTATTGCGCACGTGAGATACTTGACGGGGCTGGCGATCAGTTTCGCCAGGTTCGTAGCCGGGCCCCCCGTATGCGGCGGCGAGGTGCAGGTTGCGATAATAACGGCGCGTCGCGGGTTCTCGTGGATCACAAGTGAACTGGGATAGGAGCAGCGATGATGCATCGAATCGCGTATTTCACGGTCGAGGGCACACGAACGCGGGACATCGAGTCGATGCGGTTGCTCGTTGGAGGCAGGATAGGCGATTTGAGCGTGAGCGCCTACTACCCCGTCGATGCGGGGCGCGCCAACGCAAGTCCAGAAGCGCTTGAACCTGGCCTCGAGGAAATGGCCGACGAATGGCTTGAGGAGCATCGCGAGGCAATGAGACGCCTTGCAGCATTCTGAACAACCCGTACGGTACCTGTCCGTAGCCGAGGTCCGGAGACTCCATCTCCGGGTGGCCGCTCAGGCTGAGAGTCTGGGACAGCCGTTTGTGCCCACTCTCAGAGATGAGGGTGCGCTCCAAGGCGCCGTGAATCAGCCCCGCCAGACTTTTGGCGGGGCTGATCTCTACCCTAGCATCTTTGACAAGGTAGCCGTGCTCGTGCGTGGGATAATCTGCAACCACGTCTTCACGGACGGCAACAAACGCACAGCCCTATTGGCGGCTGCGATCTTTCTGCAATACAACGGATGGCGCTTTGAACTGCCGGATCAGGATTTGGAGAAACTGGCGCTCGATATCGCGGGCGACAGAGCAAGAGGCGCAGAGCCAATAGGATTGGCGGAAATCGCCAGGAGGTTGGAGCAGACCTCAAGGCCTGCAGACTCACGGTAATCGGTTCTGAGGAGATACGCGGGTCTGGGGAGTGGCCTGCGGCCAGGTCAACTCCGCTCGCATAGGGTCACCGACTCGACGCGCCAAGAGTGGGGGAACATGTCCACCACCACGGCGCGTCGCGCCGCGTAGCCGCGCTCGACCAGCAGCGCGACGTCGCGCGCTAGCGTCGCCGGGTCGCAGCTAACCATGATCACGGCGCGCGGCCGCAGCGCGGCAACGGCGCCGATAACCTCCCGGCCGCAGCCCTGGCGCGGCGGGTCCAGGATAACCACGTCGGCCGACCTGGCGCTGCCCGGCGCGCAGGCAAACGCGGGCCCTCGTCTTGATTTCCGAGGCCCTGCCGCTTGCCGCGCCATCATCGCCAGGGCGCGCTCGACCCTCTCGTGTACGACCGACGCGTTAACCCGGCCAGCCCGGCGTAGGTTCGCGCGGGCGTCGCGCACCGCGGCCGGGTTAGACTCGATGCCGATCTCCCGGCCCGCCTGCTGCGCCAACGCCAGCAGGAAGGTACCAGCCCCGCAGTACGCGTCAACCACCGTTTCCGTCGCCTGCATGCGGGCCATCTCGCGCACAATCTCCACCAGCCGCTCGGCCTGGCCGGGGTTCACTTGAAAGAAGGTGTCGGCGCTGATGCGATAGGTGCGTTCGCCCACATGCTCGCGTATGAACTGCTCACCGGCGATGTGCCGCGATAGCCGCCGATGCTGCTCGCGGCGGTCGCGGGCGATGGTCGCGGAGACGCCAGCTACCCCCGACACCGCGCCCAGCAGATGCGCGGCCAACGGCTGGGCCGACGGGTCTTCGGCAGGAAAGACGAGAGTCACCAGGGCGCGCGCTTCGGCGAAGGAGGCGCGCGTGCGCACCAGCCACAGGCGTCCCGCGCCATTTCGCGCCAGCCAATCATTGGTCGCGCGCAGCACCTCGACATTGAGCGGATGCTGCACCAGGCAATCAGCGATGGGAATGACCTCGTCACTGTGCGCGCGCAGGAAGCCGAGCGCGGGCGCGCCGCCCGCGTCGGCCGGCCGCGCAACGGTGTACTCCGCGATCCCGCGGTAGCGCCACGGAGTGGGCTCGGCCGGCTGAAGGGGATGCGCCATCGGCAGCGCCGGCTCCGCGCTTCCCACGCGCGTGCCGCCGATGCGCGCGAGGGCTTGGAGCAGGATGTCGGACTTGGCCCGCACTTGCGCGGGGTAGTCGAGGTGCTGCCATTGGCAGCCGCCGCAGGCGCCGAAGTATGGACAGGGCGGCTCGATGCGATCGCGGCCGGGCTCGATTAGCGTCTCGATCGCCCCGCGCGCGAAGCTGGAGGCGGCGCGGGTGATACGCACCTGCGCGAGGTCGCCCGGCGCGCCGTACTCGACAAAGACCGCCAGGCCGTGATGGCGCCCCACCGCCTCGCCGCCCGGGGCCATCGAGTCCAGGCGGAGGGTGATAGTGTCGCCGGGGGCCAGCGCCGGCTTCCGCTCGTTCGCGTTTTCGGGCATGGCGGCAGTATTATAACAGACCGACCGGGCAGCTCCAGCCGGGTGTGACCTTTCTCGGCGGGTGGCGTTTATGTGGGAGCCGCGTCTCGCGGCGATCCGGATCGCCCGGGGGCGCCGCGCTTGGCGCGGCCCGGGCGGCTAAGCCCGAAGGGCCGCCGTGGCGGCACCGACAAGTCGGCGCCTAGCCACTCCCACAGAGCCTGCCCCTTCGGCTTCGCTCAGGGCAAGCTCTGAGCCTGCCGAAGGGTGCGCCGCTTGATCCCCACTCTCCGAGGTCACACCCCTCCAGCCGTCGGGTGTGACCGTCCGTCTCCCAAAACTGATATAATACCATGGTCTTCTTTGCACAACGGCGTTCAACCCCCGGACCGCGATAGAAACTGAACCCATGACCGATGCGTCGAGATCAAAGGCCGCCACCCGCCTCACCTTGGTGCTGGTTGACGGCAACAGCCTGCTCTACCGCGCATTCTTCGCGTTGCCGATGCTCACCACGTCGCAGGGCGAGGTGACCAACGCCATCTACGGCTTCACCATGATGCTCTACAAGGTGCTGGAGGAGGTGAAGCCGGCGTGCGTCGCGGTCTGCTTCGACCTGCCCAAGCCCACCTTCCGCCACCATCGCTACCTCGAGTACAAGGCTACCCGCCGCGCCACGCCCGACGAGCTGGCGGCGCAGGTGCACATGGCGAAGGACATCCTCGGCGCCATGCACATCCCCACCCTCGAGCTCGAGGGCTATGAAGCCGACGACCTCATCGGCGCCGTCGCCCGCCGCGCCGTGGCCGGGAATCATGCTGTCCTCGTCGTCACCGGCGACCTCGACACGCTGCAATTGGTCACCGACGACGTCAAAGTCATGACCACCAGGCGCGGCATCACCGACACCGTGACCTATGACGAAGCGGCGGTGCGCGAGCGCTTCGGCGTGCCGCCCAACCAGGTGCCAGACCTCAAGGCGCTGCGCGGCGATGCCAGCGACAACATCCCCGGCGTTCCGGGCGTCGGCGAAAAGACGGCATCGCGGCTGGTGCAGGAATTCGGCTCCGTCGAAGAGCTGCTCGCGCACCTCGACCGCATCGAGAATCCCAGGCTCGCTGACGCCCTGCGCACCCATGCCGAGCAGCTCGCCATGTCGAAGGACCTGGCGACCATCCGCACCGACATGGATTTTCCCTTCGACCTCGACCAGTGCCGCCTCGGGCCGCCGGACAAGGAGCGCCTGATCGAGCTCTTCCGCCGGTTCGAGTTCAAGTCACTGCTCAGCAAGCTCGAGGTGGCGGAGGAAACGACGCTGCGCGCCGATCTCGCCGCATCGGTGGCGGAGGTTGAGACCCTGGCCAAGCGGCTGCTGGCCGTGGAGCGCGCCTCGTTCGCGCTCGCGTTCGTTGGCGACGACGGGCTCAAGGGCAAAGCGCTGGGCGTCGCGTTCTTTGCGCCCGAGGTCGGCGCCAGCTTCGTGCCGCTGCTGTCGCCGCGCGAGCCGTCGTTGGCGGCGCCGAACGCGCCCGGCGCGGCGCCGGAGACCCCGCGCGACGACCTGTGGCAGGCGCTCGATCCCTTCTGGGCGGCGGAAAACGTGGCCAAGGCCACGCACGATGTCAAGGCCGCTTACAATGCGCTTCGCCGCCGCGGGCAGGACCTCCGTGGCAATCCTTTCGACACCATGCTGGCCTCGTATCTGCTCAACCCGGCGCGCCAGACGCATCGTATCAGCGACATCGCTTTCGAGCAGCTGCGCATCACGCCGGGCGAGGAGCTCGACCTCGCCAAAGCCTGGAATCAGGGCGACACCGAGGGCATCGCGCAGCAGCTCTGCCTGTGGGCGCGGCAGGTCTATCAGCTCGAGCCCATCCTGCGACAGCGCCTTGACGAGCTTTACCTCACCGAGCTATACGAGACGGTCGAGCTGCCGCTGACGGGGGTGCTGTCCGACATGGAGTTGACGGGGGTCGCGGTTGACTGCGATCACCTGGGGCGGCTGTCGGCCGACCTCAAGCAGCGCATCGCCGACCTCGAAGCGCGGGTCTATGCGGCGGCGGGCGAGAAGTTCACCATCAACTCGCCCAAGCAGTTGCAGGCCATCCTGTTCGAGAAGCTCAAGCTGCCGGCGGGCAAGCGCACCAAGACCGGCTACTCGACCAGCGCCGATGTGCTCGAAACGCTGGCCGAACAGCACGAGATCGTGCGGCTGATCCTGCAATACCGCGAGGTGGCGAAGCTTCAGTCCACCTACGTCGAGTCGCTGCCGAAGCTGATTGACCCGGCAACCGGGCGCGTGCACACGTCGCTCAATCAGACCGTGACCGCGACCGGCCGCCTGTCGAGCAGCGACCCGAATCTGCAAAACATCCCGGTGCGCGGAGACCTCGGTCAGAACATCCGCCGCGCCTTCGTCGCCGGCCAGCCGGGATGGGTGCTGCTGGCGTCCGACTACTCGCAGATCGAGCTGCGCATCCTGGCCCACATCTCGCGCGATGAGAATCTGCTCGGCATCTTCGCCGCCGGCGAAGACCTGCACACCCGCACCGCGTGCGAGCTCTTCAACGTCGCGCCGGCCGAGGTTGCGCCCGAGATGCGCCGCCTCGCCAAGGTCGTCAACTTCGGCATCCCCTATGGCATCAGCGAGCATGGCCTGGCGCAGCAGATGGGCGTCAGCCGACGCGAAGCCAGGGAATACGTCACGCGCTACTTTCGCCGCTTCCCCGGCGTGCGCGACTACATGGACACCGTTATCGAGGAGGCGCGGCGCAATGGATATGTGACGACCATTCTGGGGCGGCGCCGCGGTCTGCCCGACCTTAATAGCAGCTCGCGCCAGTTGCGCGAATTCGCCGAGCGCACGGCGATCAACACGCCGATTCAGGGCAGCGCGGCCGATATCATCAAGATCGCCATGCTGAAGGCGCATCGTGAGCTCGAGCGCGGCGGGTATCATGTGCACGATGTCGCGGCGGCGACGAGCGGGGATCCCGATCCGGCGCCGGCCGGCCCGGCGTGCAAGGCCGCGGCGAGTAGGACCGACGGCCCGCTCGTGTTCCACGGCGACCGGGCGCGCATGATCCTGCAAGTGCACGACGAGCTGCTGCTGGAGGCGCCGCGCGAAGAGCTGCTGCCGGTGGCGCGGCTGCTATGCAGGTGCATGACCGGGGCTTATCCCCTCGCCGTGCCGCTGGAGGTCGAGGTCAAGGCCGGCCCCAACTGGGCGGACATGGCGCCGGTGTAACGCGCTCAGCTAACGGGTGATGTCACCCCGAAGTCCTTCGCCGTTGCTGTGATGTCACCCTGAGCGGAGCGAAGGGTCTTGCCATCGCTGTTGCACATTCGTCACCAGGATTCTTCGCTGCGCTCAAAATGACATCGTCGAAACCATATGCACAATCTGGGTTAGACGCTCTCACCAGGTGATGACATGTCCAAGCTTCTCGAGATGCTGAATCGCAGGCGTCTGCTCATCGGCGACGGCGCCATAGGCACCATGCTCGAAGCCGCCGGCCTGCCGGCGGGGAGCTGTCGCGAGCTGTGGAACGTCGAGCAGCCGGACAAGGTGCTGGCGGTGCATCGCGCCTACATCGCGGCCGGCGCCGACATCATCGAGACCAACACCTTCTTCGGCGGCAACCGCATCCAGTTGCAGAAGTGGGGCCTGGAGGAGCGCGTCGCGCAGTTCAACGAAGCCGCGCTGCACCTGGCGCGCCGGGCGGTTGGCGAGGCCAGCGCCGGGTCGCAGGGCGCGGCGAGTGACGGCGGCGCCGCGTGCGATGACATCATCGTGTCGGTCTCGATGGGGCCGACGGGCGAGGTGCTGGCGCCGCTGGGCAATCTCGATCCGCAGGAGGCCGCCGACGCCTTTCGCGAGCAGGCGCAGGCCGCCGCGCAGGCGGGCGCCGATGCCGCGACGATCGAGACTTTCTACGCCCTCGATGAGATCAAGCTGGCCATTGAAGGCGCGCTGGCCGCGGGGCTGCCGGTGATGGCGACGATGACCTTCGAGCCTAGCGGGCGCACCATGATGGGTGTTGCGCCGGCAGATGCAGCGCGGGCGCTGACCGCTTATGGCGCGGCAGTGATCGGCGCCAACTGCGGCACCGGGCCCGAGCCGATGCTGGCCATGGCAGAAGCGATGCTAGCTGCGACCGACCGGCCGGTGATGGCTCAGCCAAATGCCGGCGTGCCCAAGTTGGTCGGCGGCAAAACGGTCTTTCCCGAAACACCCGAAGTCATGGCCAACTATGCGGAGCGTTTCGCGCAACTGGGCGTGCGCATCATCGGGGGCTGCTGCGGCACCACCCCCGACCACATCCGCGCCATGGCACAGCGCATCAGGAAATAGGGACAGTTACCTATTTGTCTTCTGACGGCACAATTGACCCCGACAGCACCGGCAAGTTGTTTGCTGACACATACAGAAAATGGCGATAGCTAGACAAATAGGTAACTGTCCCTATTTCCTGTGAGCGAGGTATCACCCGTGAACCTTTTCGCCGTGTTAGCTGCCGTCTTGGCATTGGCCTGCGCCGGCGCGGTCAGCGCCGAGCCGTTCTACAAGGCCGAGCTCATCTTCCCGCCCGAGCATTTCCATGACCACGCCTCGTGCATCGTCGAGTGCCCCGACGGCGAGCTGCTCGCGTGCTGGTATCGCGGCGTGGGACCGGAAAAGGGCGATGACGTCGCGATCATGGGTGCGCGCAAACCCCGCGGCGCCGCTGCATGGGGCAAGCCATTCATCATGGCCGACACGCCCGGCTATCCCGATGACAACCCGTGCATGTTGATTGACCCGCGAGGGCGGCTGTGGCTGTTCTGGCCGACTCTGCTCGCCAACCAGTGGGAAACGGCGCTGATGAAGTACCGCATCTCGGCAGACTACCAGGGCCGCCGCGGCCCGCCCGTGTGGCAGTGGCAGGACGTGCTCCACGTGACGCCGGTCAACTTCGAGGCCCAGATCGAAGCCGGCATCGCGCACTACCTGCACCAGTACCCGGAATTGGTGAAGCGCATCGGGCCGGAGTGGGATAAGGTGCTGGCCGAGGCGCGCGAGCGGGCCGCCGACAAGCTCTCTCAGCGCCTGGGGTGGATGACGCGCGCGCACCCGGTGCTGGTGCCTCTCCCGACAGCCGGCGGGCAAGCCACCACGCGCCTCATCGTGCCGCTCTACACCGACACTTTCTCGGTCTCGATCATGGCGATGACCGATGACTGGGGCAAGACCTGGATCACCAGCCAGGCGCTGGTCGGCGGAGGCAACATCCAGCCCAGCGTGGTGCGCCGCAACGACGGCACGCTGGTGGCGATGATGCGCGAGAACGGCCTGCAGCAGCGCATTCGCATCAGCGAGTCGAGGGATAACGGCCTGACCTGGGGGCCGGTCGAGAACATGGAGCTGCCGAACCCGGGTTCGGGGCTCGAGGTTATCCGTTTGTCGAGCGGCCGCTGGGCGTTGGTGTACAACGACACCGAGCAGGGGCGCCACAGCCTGGCCGTCTCGGTCTCCGATGACGAGGGCAAGAGCTGGAAATGGACGCGGCACCTGGAGAAGTCCGAGCGGCAGCGCGGATCATACTCCTATCCCTCGATCGTCCAGGCGCGCGACGGGACGTTGCAGGCGACCTATAGCTGGTCCGAGGGCGGCAGCGGCGATTCCATCAAGCACGCCGCGTTCAATGAAGAGTGGGTGATGGCGGGGGACAAGGGTTGAGACCACGGTCGACACCCGGCTGCCATGACCCGGCCCCCGGTGACGTGATGTGACGCGCCTCCGCCGCGTTTCCGAATTGCGCGCCGCGCGATCATAGGACATCGCATGGTGCCCGAATTTGGCGATTTGCCTCTGTCGTTGGGCTGTCTGCCGGCCGCGCCTTGATTGGCTAGGCCCCGTGACGCGCTCCGATCTGTGCCGAGCTCCTCAGCGCGCTCTCGCCGCTCGCGCCTCCCGCCCCGCCCAGTCGCTCCACACGTCGTCCGCCGCCTGGCGCAGGCTCTCGGGCGTCCATGCCGTTGTCTCCGCATTCGGCGCCGACGCGCCGGGGCACGCGGCGAGGAACATGAACTCGCTGCTCGCGCGCGCGGGCAGCGTCAGGTCGTAGATCAAGGCGCCGCCCTCGTACAGCGACTGGTCCTTTTCGCCGCCGACGTCAACGTAGTGCTCGGCGACCGACGACATCTTGCCGCGGCGCACTTCAGCGGTGTCAACGTAAACATCGGGCGAGAAGATCCAGATGACGTTGAGGATCGGGTTCCGATCCGGCGCTCCCGGCGCTGGCGCGACGACGACTTGCAGGCGGCCGTCGCCGTTGACATCCGACGCATCGAGGCGCAGGCAGCCGGGTTGGTGTCGCCCCCAGGCGGCGATAGGATCAATCTCGGCCTTGGGCGCCCCTTCGACGTAGATCACCAACGGCCGCTGCCCCGCCTGCGAATGGTGGCTCTCGCAGAAACCGAGCACGACCGTCCGCTTTGCGCCCGGAGCGACCGCGAAGCGGTATATGATCGGCACCCCGCCCATGCCGGCGCGAATGTTGCGGAACGCCGGGTCGCACTCGCCCTCGGGACGACCCCAGCCGGGCATGGGCACATCGCCCCCGACCGCGCCCCAGCTTCGCTCGCGGCGCGTGGGCTGCGGCTCCTTGGGCAGTGCGAGCACCGCGCGGCCGCCGGCTACCGCAACCCGCTCGCCCAATGACACTTCCTGCGGCAGCGTCACCCGCAGCCGCGTTTGCACCTCGGAGTCGCTGCGGTTCTCGACCCGGGCCAGCAGCACATCCACGCCCGCCGGCCAGATCGGCGCCCGGTAGACCGTGCTCGTCACCGCGATCGGATCGACCGCGATGCTTGTGGTCACACACCGGGCAATGCCCTCGGTCGGCGACATCTGCAAGGTCTGACCGGTAACTGGCGTGCCCTGGGGCTGATCGATGCGCAGGCCGATGACGCCCCAATCCTCGTGCAGGTCGCCGTTTGCGTCAACCGATGACGGCGGCAGGCCGGGCGCGCCGATGGTCAAGTTGGACGAGGCTTTGTCATCGCCGGCTGCGTTGACCAGGGGCGCCAGCGCGGCGAGCAAGATCACACCTGCAAATGCGATCAGGCGGCGGTCTGAGCGGTTCACCTCACGCCTCCTTCCGGCAGCCGGCCGACCGGCTTCGGCGCGCGCTCGGGCGAATTCACGACGCGGATGTCGTACATCTGGCAGAACGCCTCGACGTCGCGGCGGTGGTCGCCATATGAGACGACCTGGTGAAAGCCGGCGACGTCGCGCGCATCCTCGATCTGATCCAGCCTGATCTCGACGCTGGTGCGGCAGCCGCCGGCGGGCGGGGTGTTCACGTTGCCCACCACCGCGCCCGTGTCGAGCAGCAGCGCGTTCGCGCCTTGGAAAGACACCAGCGTCACCGGCTGGCCCTCGCGCCACAAGACCTCCATCGAAACGCCGAGCTTGGACTCGGAGTGGTTGCGCAGGATGTATGGCTCGCGCGGTCGAGCGAAGCCGTTGAGCCGCGTGCCGCAGGTGCAGTGCGCCGCGACCAACAGGTTCTGCACCGTCTCCGGCACCGGGTCGTTCATGAAACCGGGCCGGTCGAAGAGATAGCTCGTCAGCAGCAGGCCCATGGCCGCGAACAGATCGGCCTCGCAGCCATAGGTCACCCCGCCGTCCTGAAATATCGAGGCGGCCATGCACGGCGGGGTAGGCACGACCTTCGCGCCGACCATGCCCAGGCAGTCGGTGGTTAGCGCATTGCAGCCCTCGTCGCGCAGTAAGCGCTTGGCGGTGATGTACGAGCGCGCGGCGTTCAGCGTGTCCTGCTCGGTCGGCTCGACGATGCGGCGCGCGCCGCGGCGCATGTCGGCGGCGACCGCCCGCACTTCATCGGTCACCGGCATGCGCGCGAACAGCTCGTGCAGCAGGTTGCGCGGCACGTAGCAGACTTTCGTGCCCAGCCGCTCGAGCACCGTCTCGCGGCGGTCGGCGCCGGCGACGATCATCAGCCGCGTCTCCTCGAGCTGGCGCTTGGCGCGGATCATGCGCATCGCCTGCTCGACCGCGGCCACCTCCAGCGACGAGATGACGTGCACGCCGGGGCGACGCGAAATCTCTGCGACGTGGCCGGTGAAAGCCATGCCGATGGGCGCGAAGATGACGATCGGCACGCCGGCGCGCGCGATGCGGTCGGCCCAACCCCAGGCGCCGATGTGCTGGAGGGTGATCAGCGCGGCGTGGGGTTTTTCGGCAGCGATCTGCTGGGCGAAAGCTTCGACCGCGGCGTCGCTTTCCAGCGGCTTCAGCTCTTCCTCCAGCCGCACGCCGACGCCCTTGGCGGCAGTGGCAAACTGCGCGGCGTATTCGCGGCGATGCCCCTCCAGGTCGTACGACGTCCCCGGCCAGCCGAGCCAGTAGGGCGGCGCCAACCGTACCACCGCGCTGCGGATGCGCACCGCCGGCCGCGGGCGGAAGCTCGCAAGGTCAATGTAGTCGCCGAGGTTGTCATCGGCGAAGGCGAAACGCCGCTCCACGCCGGCCAGCGCTGCGCCCACCGCCGCCGCCGACATGCTCGCCAGGAACCGCCGTCGCGACATGGAGCAGCACGCGCCGCAACCGGCGTGATGCTCCACAGTCGTAGCCGACCGAACCTCGTTTCGTGAACGACGCGGATAATCGGCCATTGCGTTCACCTCGCCCCTCGCGGATTTCTTATAGGCATTCGCCATCGGCCCGCCGGACGCCTCTCGGTGAAGGCGCGGGCGCGATCGCTGACGCGGCTTCGCCGCGTTCCGGAGCGGCGCACGGCGCCGCCGGCGTTGCTGAGACGCGATAGGAGATTCTTCGCTGCGCTCAGAATGACATACTCTCAGCCCTGGCCATGCGATCGGGCTCATCAGCTACAAGCGAGGCGCCCCGTGAAAATCACACAGATCACCCCGCTGTTCCTCGACCCCACGCTGCTGGTGCGCGTGGAGACCGACGCCGGCATCGTCGGCTGGGGCGAATGCAGCCCCATGAATGGCCCCGTCGTCGCCGCGCATGTCCGCCATGCCCTGGCGCGGATCGCCATCGGCCGCGATCCTTTCGACATCGAGGCCATCGTCGAGGACCTGTCTGTGCGTCCCTACAAAATCGCCGGCCAGAGCCACGCCATGGCTGTCAGCGGCGTTGAAATCGCGCTCTGGGATATCATGGGCAAGGCGCTCCAGGTGCCGATCTACAAATTGCTCGGCGGCGCGTACCGCAAGCGCATCCGCATGTACGCCTCCAGCATGCGCCGCGACATCTCCCCCCGCGATGAGGCCGACCGCCTGGCGCGGCTCGTCGAGGAGAAGGGCTTCACGGCGGTCAAGGTGCGCGTCGGGCAAACCTATGGCTTCGACGCCGACGCCGCGCCGGGGCGCAGCGTCGCGGTGGTGCGCGAGGTGCGCAAGCGCTTGGGTGATGACATCGAGATCATGGTTGACGGCAACAGTTGCTTCAGAGCGCCGCGGGCGATTCAGTTGGGACGGCGGCTGGAGGAGTACAACGTCTTCCATTTCGAGGAGCCATGCCCTTACACCGACCTCGATGCCACCGCCAAAGTCGCGGCGGCGCTGGACCTGCCGATCGCTGGCGGCGAGCAGGATTGGGATCTGCGGCGCTTCAAGGAGATGATGGCCAAGGGCGCGGTGGACATCGTGCAGCCCGACGTGATCAAGGCGGGCGGGTTCTCGGTGTGCAAGAAAGTCGCGGCGCTCGCCGAAGCCTTCGGCTGCGTGTGCACGCCGCACCAGACCCAGCCGCTTGGCACTATCGCCAATCTGCACTTCGTCGCCGCCACGCCCTGCTGCCGCTACTCGCAGGAGTGCAGCATCGAGCCGCACCCCATCGGCGACGCGCTCTTCCTCAATCCCGTGCCGGTGGTGGATGGTCACATGACCGTGCCCGAGGGGCCTGGCCTGGGCGTGGAGATAAACGAGGACATGCTGAGCCGCGCGAAGCCCCTGTAGCGACCCTTATCAGGTGCCGTGCGAACGGCGTCCCTGCTTTGCGCGGCGTAGGGCACGGCATGGAAGCTGTCCCGCAATTGCACGAGAACGGGTCGGGATGGAACCCGACCCCTACAGTTCATGCTCGCCGACGTAGGGGTCGGCCTCCTGGCGGACCCGGCATCCCGAATTACGAGACAGCTTCCACGCCGTGCCCCTACCTCGGCGCCCAAGCACGGGCGGTCGGCGTTCATCGGCGGTTGCTTTCGAGCGACCACACCCGCGCACATCCGTGCATTGACCAGGCGCCGACGGCCATGATACACTTCCATGGCGGGCCGTTAGCTCATCGGGCAGAGCATCGGACTTTTAATCCGGGGGTGGCAGGTTCGAGTCCTGCACGGCCCACCATGCTGGTATGGAAGACATTACCCGTCCTGCGGCAGGCGGCAATGCACCATCACGTCGCCCGTCGGCTGCACATTGATGCGTTTCACCGCGTGGCGGAGCCAGATCTTAAAAGCCTCTAACCGAGATTATGCATATCGAGCGTGACACGCTCACCCAGGATTGGGGACAGTTACCTATTTCCCGCAAAGAACCGAAGGGGGGCAGCAGAAACCCTTGGGGAAATAGGTAAGTGTCCCCAGCGGCCGGTCCCCTACCGGGGTTGCTGAAGGGGCGATAGGGGATTCCTCGCGGAGTCTACCCTGAGCGAAGCCGAAGGGCTCGGAATGACATTTTCCTTGCCTTACGCATAATCCGGGTCTAATAAAACCTGTCACCCGAGCCCTTCGACATTGCTCAGGGTAGACTCCGCGAGGAATCCGCCTTTGCGGGCGACGATTCAGCCTTCGTAGCCGAAGCTACTTCGGCGAAGTGGGCAGTTCCGCTCCGGCGGACGAAGGCGTCGGCGGGCGAAGTTGCCCGGGCAGGGAGAGGAGGACCTGGCCCGACCCCTCTCCCTTTCAGGGAGAGGCGGGGTGAGGGTCACCGCTGAACGAGGCTTGGCCTCCTCTCCGGAGCGACGCGGAGCGTCGCCAGGCAACAAGAGTCCTGCAAAACGGCACTGGGCAGACGCTGAAGCCCTCTGCCTTTCGCTGCGCCCATCTAGGTGGCCACGCCGAGCGTGATGGCGCCCCGGCAGGCTCATGACACGCACCGGGTCTGCGAAAGTTACGAGTCGCAGAATCCCGCCGGGGATTCGAGCCCGCGATTCATTGCCTGTTTCCCTCAGTTCGAACCGTCGTTTCGCGGAAAGCGAACGGCCATTCCCATGTTGCCGAACGGAGCCGGCCGGAGCGCGGGGGTATGACCTTTCTTAGTGGGGAGGGTTAGATGACGCACTGGAATGTGGCCCAGCCGCCCTCGGCTGGGAGTGGGCGCAGCACGCTGTGCCCCTACAAGTCTGCCGGCGATCCCCACTTTCCGAGGTCATACCGGAGCGCGGCGGCGCTGGGTGACCGCATAGTACTCCAGCACTCTCGTCGCAGCGATGAAACGCGTAGCCGGGAGACGATGTTCACTTCGTCCGCAGGGAAGCGATCCTGGCGCCGCGAAAAGCGCTTCGGATTCGGACTCTCGTGGCCAGGCGCGAGCGCTGCCGGAAGACGGCGCTGGGGCATTGGAACACAGACGCAGGGAGACCTGAAGGGTATCTCACCTCGCCGGCCGACTTGATGTCCCGCGAACGCTGAGGCCGGACACAACAGGAACGGAGCTACGCTGCCATGGGCTCGTTGCATCGTAAAGGGGACAGGTCCGAGAGCCCGGCGATGGACTTCATCCGCGAGGCCGTCACCGAAGACCTGCGCTCCGGGCGATTCGACCACGTCCACACGCGCTTCCCTCCGGAGCCCAACGCCTACCTTCATATCGGACACGCAAAGGCCATCTGGATCAACTACGGCATTGCGCAGGATTTCGGCGGCATGTTCAACCTGCGGTTCGATGACACCAACCCCAGCAAGGAGGAGCAGGAGTTCGTTGACGCGATAATCGAGGATGTCCGCTGGCTGGGGGTCGACTGGGAGGAGCGGCTGTTCTTCGGCTCCGACTATTTCGAGCAGCAGTACGAGTGGGCCATTGAACTCGTCAAGCAGGGCAACGCCTACGTCTGTGACCTCTCGCCCGAGGAGCTCATCCAGACGCGCGGCACGCTGACCGCGCCGGGGGTCGAAAGCCCTTATCACAGCCGCAGCGTGCAGGAGAATCTGGACCTGTTCCAGCGGATGCGCGCTGGCGAGTTCCCGGACGGCGCGCGTACGCTGCGCGCGAAGATCGACATGGCCGCGCCCAACTTGCTCCTGCGCGATCCCGTCATGTACCGCATCCGGCATGCCGAGCACCACCGCCAGGGCTCCAAGTGGTGCATCTACCCGATGTACGACTGGGCGCACGGTCTGCAGGACTCGATCGAGGGAATCACCCATTCGCTCTGCTCGCTGGAATATGAGAACCATCGCCCGTTGTACGACTGGTTCCTGGATCAGCTCGGCATCTATCATCCGCGCCAGATCGAGTTCGCGCGGTTGAACATGACACATACGGTCATGAGCAAGCGCCGGTTCATCGAGCTTGTCGAAGGCGGTCACGTCCAGGGGTACGACGATCCGCGGCTGCTGACGCTGGCGGGTCTGCGCCGCCGTGGGTACACGCCGGAATCGATCCGCGAGTTCTGCCGCAGGGCCGGGGTTGCGAAGGTCGACAATATCGTGGATGTCGCGGTGTTGGAGGACTGCATCCGTGACGACCTGAATCGGCGAGCGCCGCGCGCGATGGCGGTGCTGAGGCCGGTCAAGGTCGTCCTGACCAACTACCCCGAAGGGCAGGTGGAGGAACTGGACGTCATCAACAACCCGGAGGATCCAAGCGCCGGAACACGCAAGGTGCAATTCGGGAGGGAGCTGTACATCGAGCGCGACGACTTCCGCGAGGATCCGCCGCCGAAGTTCTACCGCCTGGCGCCGGGTCGGGAGGTGCGGCTGCGGAACGCGTACTTCATCAGGTGCGCCGAAGCCGTGAAGGACGCGAACGGCGAGGTCACCGAGCTTAACTGCACCTACGACCCGGAGACCCGCGGTGGGGGCGCGCCCGATGGTCGCAAAGTGAAGGCGACACTGCACTGGGTGTCGGCAGCACACGCAGTCCCGGCCGAGGTCCGCCTGTACGACCACCTCTTCCTGAAGCCACACCCGGACGATGTGGATGAGGGGCAGACCTGGATCTCGAATCTCAACCCCAACTCGCTGGAAGTGGTGCCCTGCTGCGTGGAGCCAAGCGTCATCGGCGCCGAGGTCGGCACCCGCTACCAGTTCGAGCGCCTGGGCTACTTCTGCGTGGACCGCGACTCGACTCCGGAGCTGCTGTGCTTCAACCGCACGGTGACTCTGCGCGACTCCTGGGCCAAGATCGAGAAAGCGATGAAGACGGGCTAGTACATCGTGACAGGGATAGGCGCATGCGATGCTGAGCTTGGTCGGACACTTGCCACGCTCAATAACGCGCAATGGTTCGTATGTCACGAGGTACTAGTGCTTTCTTGCAGGTCTGTTGTTGCATTTCACCCTCACCTCAATGGCTAGGCGGCTAAGCGCGAAGCGCCGCCGTGGCGGTGGCGGAGCCACCTAGCCACCTGAAGGCCGCCACGGCGGCTCCGAGGGCAGGCGAGACGCCTGCCCTACCGCACGATCGGTAGCGCAGCCGTCTCGGCTGCGCGTCGGCGGGCGAAGTTGCCCTGGCAGGGAGAGGAGGAACCTGGCCCGACCCCTCTCCCCTCAAGGGAGAGGCGGGGTGAGGGTCACCGCTGGACGAGGCTTGGCCTCGTCTCCGGAGCGACGCGAAGCGTCGCCAGGCAACAAGAGTCTTGCAAAACAGCACTAGTGCTCTGTCAACCATGTTCTGATGCATCCCTCGGGCGCACGCTCCATGAGCGCGCGGGGCCTCGCGACCTCACGGAGGTCGCGCCCGGTCCAGTAGCGACAGAGACTGCACCCGTCATTTTAACCCTGACAGAGCACTAGGCTTCGGCCGCTCTCGGTGTGTGTTGACACCTCGGGTGTGGCCTGGTACTATTCCGTTGCTGCCGGATAGCTCAGTTGGCAGAGCGACTGACTCTGGATCAGTAGGTCCTAGGTTCGAGCCCTAGTCCGGCAGCCACCTCGGGACAGACACGGCCCCTACGGTCCCCCAACCGGTCTTTGCCCTGACTGCGGCTGTCAAATGGGCCGGGGACACCACCTGGGCGGCTTGCGCTCTGTCATCGAAATCCGCCACCTCGTCCGTATCCCGTTCGACTTCGCTCAGGGCAGGCCCCGCAGCTTCGACTTGTGGTGAGCCGAGTCGAACCATGGCAGGTCGCTTTCCTCCGCCGCGAGTGCACGAACCTGACATCGAAACGTCCCGGTTGGTGCGGGTCGGTGCTCTGCAGTCTGACCGCAGACGATGTCTATTTCGGCCGCAGGGATGCGATCCTGGCGCGCCGAAAAGCGCTGCGGATTCGGGCGCTCGCGGCCAGGCGCGAGAACTATCGCAAGCTCGCGCGGACGGAACAAGATGCAAGAGCAGGGAGACCGGAACTGCACCTTAATTGACCCCCGGACTTGATGTCCCACGATCTGAAGCTCAACAAGCGGAGGTGACCAGAGATGTGGAGGGCACTCAATGTTACGTTGGCGATGGCGGCCTTGATAGTTTTGGGCGCGACGGCACAAGTCCTAGCGGCCGGCACGGACGAACAGGCTGTCCGGATGGCGGTTGCGCGAGGCGACTGGGCTCAGGTCGGCGAGGCAGCAACGGCGTGGAAGTCTACGGCCCTAGACGATCCAGTCCCATTATGGCTTTGGGGCTATGCAAGCCTGGTCAGGGGAGATTATCGCCAGGCCCAGGAGGCCTTGTCCCGTGTTGGTGATATGCAGACACTGGGGCGGCTGCTGGAGTGGGCTGAGGCACTCGCCAAGGAGCAGCCGAGCAGTGCTGTGGCGCAGACGCTCAAGGGAGACGCTTTGGCGCGCGCTGGGAAGTATGACCAGGCGCTCACGGCATCAGATGAGGCCGTTCGTCTTGATCCGGACTCAGCGCTGGCCCGCTACATTAGGGGGAACACGTACCAACAGAAGGACGAGTTCGACCGAGCCATCGCCGACTATGACAAAGCTATCGCCCTCAACCCCACCTTCAGCCCGGCTTATAGTAATCGCGGGGTGGCCTACGCTCGCAAGGGCGACTACCAGCACGCCCTGGCTGACTACGACAAGGGCAACGCTCTGATTGGCGCGAAATCGCCCGAACAGAAGACCAGTCCGGGCAAAGCATTCGAAGGCACCAGCAGCGATTCCCACAGCTCGAACGCCTCCTTGAGCGAACACAGTCTGGGCGGAGGCTTGACGGAGGTCAGCCTGGAGCCTACCGCGGGGTCCATGTCTGGCACGATTGAGAAACTGGACACAAGAGGGGAGAATGTCCACGTCAAGTTGTCCGTGCCCGGTTGGAAGGACCCTTTTGACGTCGCCTGCAATGAGAGTACGCGCATTTTCTGTGAGGGTAAACAAGTCACGACGAGCCAACTCGGAGTCGGTCAGCAGGTGACTATCAGGTACACGACCGAGACACAAGTTCAGATTGTTAACAACATGCCACAACGACCTGAAGTGTATATGACTGCACAGGAGGTTGAAGTAACGCGGCTGGCTCCGTCCCCGGTGTCGGCCGTCGCCCAGGCACCCGAGCGTTCGGTCACACAGGAGTCCTCCGCGCCCTCGTCGTCCGCACCCACCGCAAGCTTGGACCACCCGGCGCTCGCGTTCGGCGATGTGGTCGTGGGACCGGTGCGCGATATCGTAACGTGGGCAGGAGCTCAACTCGAGTGGAAGGAGCCCACTATTGCCGTTGCCAAGGGAGATACCCGCCTTGAGCTTACCATCGGCAGTCGGTCGGCGCGGGTGAACGGACGGGCAACTGACATGCCGTGCGAGGTAAAGGAGATCGATACGACCGCTTATGCTCCTTTGCCATTCCTCGCACAGACACTTGGCTTGCGGACAGAGTCGGACGACGCGGCGGCACAAGTGACACTCCACCGGGATATGCAGGCCGTGAGTCTGCCCATCCGCCTGGGCGTTGTGCCCAGCTGGTGGCCCCAAGGCGTCCCACCGACCCCCGGTAATCTCAAGGACATGCAAGGGCGGGACATCTTGGAACTCGTTGACCAGAAGAAGGTGGAAGTGAAGACCCAGGGCTCGGGAATCCAGAGTGTCAGCCTGCAGATTCGCCGGCTGGTTGACCACAAGGTCACGGTGCTCATCCCTGGCGGCACCTTTCTTGTATCACACCAGGCATCCTCGCAGAACATGGTGACCACCCAGCAGACTTCTCTGCCCCTGGAGTCTAATGATTGGGTTACTGCCAGTGTTTCGGCTGCCTGCGCCGACAGGCTAAGAAATGTGCCCGGCAGCGAGAGTACGTTTGACGTACAGCGAGCGCCCAACCAGGATGATTTGAAGAGGTTGATGCCAGTGCTGGAGAAGGCAAACGTCAGCTATGCGATTAAGCAGGCGGCCATATGGATCGTCACAAATGACGCCACCTATGACGACCTTGGCACGCTTGTGAGCAGCCCCGTGTACCAGGTCTACGGGGGCACGAGAGTTATCAATGAGTATGAGGCTGCGAAGGCTATGAAGATCTGCGACCAAGCGGGGATTAACATCACGGAGAAAGCAATCTGGCAAAGCCGGGACCGGATCATTCAAGGGCTGAAAGACGATGAACTGAAGAACTGGCTGCTTCAGAAGACGCACTGACCGGCCAACACCCCATAAGGCCCATAGTGGAGCGATGACTGCTCCGGGGGTGACAGCAATACACCGCGGGTCTGGTTGCCCCGTAAGGATTGGCAGGCGAGCAGGAAGATGTTCTCGCTCATCGAGACGCTCTGGCATCGAAATCCGCCACCTCGTCCGTATCCCGTTCGACTTCGCTCAGGGCAGGCTCCGCAGCTTCGACTTGTGGTGAGCCGAGTCGAACCATGGCAGGTCGTTCTCCTCCACCAGGAGGACTTGGTTTGGTCGCGGGTTGATATCGGGTGACCGCTAGATGGCTGCGCGGGCCAGCCTACCCCGGTTCGAACCAGAGACCTTGGCCTTCTTGGCGCCCCCGACGACGCGCAGGAGACCGGGCCTGGGGGCGCGCGCCAGGCCGTAGATCGCGCTCAAAGCCGAGCCTGAAAGGCGCTTCGCGCGTCCAGGGCAGAGGCCTGCTGTTCTTGTCCTGCGCGCCCTGGGCCCCCACTACCAACCGGCGACAACTGCCAGGGCCGCGATGCGCACATGCGGGAAGGTTATCGCTTCCGTCGCGCACGGCCCACCGTGCCTTCGCTGAAGCTTCGTCGGCCGCGGGCTACGCATGACAAGCCGTCGCCTTCGCGGTGCCGCACGCAGCCCGCCGTGCCTGTCACGTACGAGAGTCCGGATTCGGGCCTTGGCGGCTAGGCGTGCTAACCGGCGCAAGCTCGTCGCGACCACTCTCGGATCACTCAAGATCCGGAGCCAGGGAGACAGGAGTTGCCAGCCGGAGCCTATCCCACCCGTCGCAAGTGCCGGCGATAGAGAAGCATGGCGATCCACGCCATAAGCAGGGCCACCACCATCAGTTTGGCGACGCCAATGAAGATCAGATGAACTTGCGGCGATGGCCACCAGGCATCCGGCAGGACGTGCAGTCTTCCCGTTATCCGGCCGAGATACATCGCCCACGCTGCCGTCACCCATGCCAACCCTATCAGCACGACCCAACCGACGGCGTACACCAAGGCGTCAAGCCTGCGGTTAGCCTCTTGCATCCGTCGTTGCCTCCTTACCCGCCATTGTAGCACAAGCGCGGCCGTCCGACGTCGGTGCGCGCAACCACGCGTGAGCGGCGGCTGCGGAACGGCGAAACAACGGGCTGGTGCTAGCCGTAAGTGTGCTGGCTGATGAAGCTGCGACGGGTGCCCACCAGGAGCTTTCCGCCGAGCAGCGAACCGTCCTGGAAGAAGAGGGGTCTATTGATGGCGCACTGCGTCAGTGATGAGCGTCGTTCTCAACGTACCCGGTCTTGGAGAGGAGGATGCCGGCGTGCCAAAGCATGTGATGATCTACTGCGAAACGGGACGCTTTGGCGGGTGGCCCGCGAACCACGGAATCTGGTCGTGGGGCAACCAGATCCTGGTCGGGTTCACCAAGGGTCACTATAAGTACCAGGGGCCCGGGCGGCACGCCATTGACTACGAAAAGCCTCACACAGACTCCCTGGCGAGAAGCCTCGATATGGGCGAGACGTGGACGATTGAAGGGTTGGCGGGCGACGGCTCTCCAATTCCGCGCGGCGAGGCCAGCGACTGCTCAGAGGCCATAGACTTCACGCATCCGGACTTCGCCTTGCGGGTTCACATGTTGGACAAAGACGTCGGCCCGTCGTTCTTCCATTATTCCTACGACCGGGGCAAGACGTGGCAGGGACCGTTTGGGCTTCCCGACTTCGGCACCCCCGGCATTGCTGCCCGCACCGACTACCTGGTCAACGGCAAACGCGACTGCATGCTGTTTCTCACCGCGGCGAAGAGCGACCGCAAAGAAGGCAGGCCGATCTGCGTGCGCACAACGGACGGTGGGCAGACGTGGAGGTTCGTATCGTGGATCGGGCCCGAACCAGAAGAAGGGTGGGCCATCATGCCGGCCTCGGTGCGACTGTCGCGGTCGGACGTTCTGGTCGTGGTGCGTCGCCGCGAGCGAGCGAGGCATTGGCTGTCGTCCTATGTCTCGCACGACGATGGGCAGAGCTGGGAATGCCTGGACGACCCCGCCGCTGACCTGGGAGAAGGCAACCCGCCGGCGCTGATCAAGTTGAGGGATGGCCGGCTCTGTCTCACCTACGGTGTTCGCGCCCAGCCGCTTCGCATCTGCGCAAGACTGAGCGGCGACGGCGGTCGGACCTGGGGCGAAGAGATCGTTCTGCGGAACGACGGCGTGACCACTGACTTGGGATACACGCGGACCGTTCAACGGCCGGATGATAAGATCGTAACCGTGTACTATTTCAATGACGCGAAGACGGGCCCCGAGCGGTACATCGCGGCCACGATTTGGGATCCCGCGAAGCCTCGGGGATAGGCCCGGCCACCGTGTCCGCGCCGCTGCGGCGCCGGCTCAGCCGGGAACCGGCGACGATCGCGCCGAACACACGAACCTCGATAAGTCGCGGTCCTCGCGCATCGCGCTTCGGAACCTGGTGGAGTGATCGGGGCATGATAGAACCAGTTACGTTGACCGGTGGCGAGATCATCGCCGAGCACCTCGTCGGCGAAGGAGTTCCCCTGGTCGCCGGAATCCCTGGCCGCGGTTGCCCGCCTGGGCGCGAGAGACGATGATGCGCGTCATTGCCATCCTTGCCGTGCTGACCCTCGCCCCTTGCGCGGTGTGCCTGCCCAGGGGCGCGCGTCCCCTCGAGACCAGGATATCGCCCGAGCATCCGCTCATCATCCTTTACAGTCCCGGGAGCGCCGAGGATCTGGTCCGCAGCTATCGTGCGCTCGAGCCCGACATCAAGCCGTACTGCATGGTGCACGCCGAAGAGCGGTACACGCCGGGTAACCGGCTGGAGAATCTCCGCCGCTTCCTGCGCGCCGCGCAGCAAAACCACATCCCCATCGTCTTCCAGATCGCCGGCCCGGACGAAAGCTTCGACTTCCCGCTCGACGTGGTCGAATCCCTGTTGAGGGAGTTCCCGACCATCAAGGGCATCATGATGGTCGAGACCTCCTTCAACAACTACTCGAATTTCGGCGGCGGCATCAGGTATTCGCTCGCGCACAATGCGCGCTATGCCATCGCTGCCATCAAGCTCGCCGCGCGCCACGGCAAGTTCTTCACCTGCCAGCTCGCGCACGCCAATTTCCTCTACATCATGGCCGGCCACCTCAACCGCCCGCTCTACGAGACCTTTCGGCAGTACCGCGACTACGTTATCCCGCAGCACGAGATGAATGTCCCGTGGGGCTGGCTCCAGGCGCATACCGCGCCGCTAGGCATGTGGCTCGAGGGCGCGGTGGGCAATTGGGGCATCGAGCCCCAGTCGTGGTACTGGTCGGACGCCGAGTACGCCGGCCCCGAGGACTTCACCCACGGCGACATCGCCCAGATGCCGCCCGGGGTCTATCGCCAGATGATCCTCACCGGCGTCACCGCCGGCGCCACCGTCTATTCCTTCGAGCCGCCCGATGACATCTGGCGCGGCCCGCGCTCGTACCACTGGCGGCAAGCAATCTATCCGACGATGATGCAGGTGATCCGGCAGCGACTCATCCCGACGCGCGACGAAGTGCTGCGCAAGGCCAAGGTCGCCTATCAGCTCGCGCCCGCCGCGACCCCGGAGCACATGCACCGCAACCTGCGCGACGTCAACGAGATCCTCGACGAGGGCAACCTGATTCGCGGAACCTATGGCGTCTATGACAAGGGGCTCGAGTACGAAGTCATCCCCAACACCGGACGCTACTACTGGATCCCACTGCTGTCGCCGTACGCGCCGCCGCACCTCCTCAAGCGGTTCGCCTCCGTCGTGCGCCCGGGGCACTTCCAGACGCCGCAGCAGTTCGCCGCCCACTTCAACCGCTTCTACCGCGGCGATGGCGAAGGAACCGCGTGCATCATGTCCATTGGCCGCGCCACCTATGTCATGCAGACGCACGAGAACCTTTACGAGGAGCAGACATACACCATCTCCGTGCCCGCGCGCCCGCGCGGCCTGCGGGCGCGCATGACGCCGAGCGGCGTTGCGTTGACGTGGGATCAACACCCGGGCGACACGTCCTACATGGTGTGGCGCCGCACGCGCGGCCAGGCCTTCGCGGCGATTTCGGCGCACCCGATCACCGGCAACCGTTACCTCGATGCGCATGCTCGCGTCGGCGGCGCGACGTGGTACGCCGTCAGCGCGGCGACGACTGCGCGGGAGAAGATTTCCGGCACCGTCAACCTACACGACGCGCTAATCTTCTCCAACGTGGAAGGCCCCTTGTCGGAACCCGCAGCGCTTCCCGGCGGCGAAGCGGCGCCGCCGCCTGCGCCCGACACGCGGCCCAAGCACCCTGGCCTCGATGACCGCCTGGGCGGCCTCGCGCCCGAGAAGCGCGCAGTCGCTGCTGAGGTCGCCGCGCGCGTCCACCAGTGGAAGAACGCCATCCTCGCCAAGGACTTGCCAGCCGTCCTCGACGCCTATGGGCGCGATTACCGCGACCCCGATGGCTACACCCGCGAATCGGTCGTGCGATCCTTCCAGTGGTTTTTCCGGCGCTACGAGCATCCCTTCGGCCGCGTCATCATTCTCAACTGGCGCTTCTCGCGCTGGCGGCGCGAGGGCCTGGTCGGGGTTCACGTTTACGCTGTCTTCCGCGGCGTCTCGGTGGCGGAGGAGAACCCGGACGACCTGGTGCACTTCCCGCGCGACCGCAGGCGGCGCACCGCCCGCGCCCAGGGCACGATGCTCTGGTGGCGCGAAGACCCCGACGGCGTGTGGCGCCTGGTGAGCACCGACCCGCCGCTGCCCAGCCTCGACGAGCTGCTGATTTACTCCTCGTGAGGCCGGTCAGCCTGACACGCCGTGACTTGTGTATGTGGCACAGCCGCCCCCGGCTGTGTAGGCGCCACGCGGCGGCGCCGCAAGGCCGGCCCCGCAATGGCGCTTGGTCATTCGCTGCAACAGGTATCGCGGCGACGCCTTGGAACCAATGTGGCCAGAAAGGAGCTAAGTCATGGCCACGACCGACAATCTGCAAGCCGCCTTCGCCGGCGAGAGCCAGGCCAACCGGCGATACCTGGCGTTTGCCAAGCAGGCCGCGGCGGACGGTTATCCCGGGATCGCCCGGCTCTTCCGCGCCGCCGCAGAAGCCGAGACCGTGCACGCCCATGCGCACCTGCGGGTGATGGGCGGCGTCAAATCAACCGCCGACAACCTGCGCGCCGCGATCGCCGGCGAGCACTACGAGTTCGTACAGATGTATCCCGGCTTCGTCGCCGAGGCGCAACGCGAGGATAACCAGGACGCCGTCATGTCGTTTAAGAATGCGCTGGCGGTGGAGGAGATTCACCACCGGCTCTACAATGACGCGCTGAATATGCTGAGCGCAGGCAACGACCTGACGATGGCGCGGTTTTTCGTGTGCGGGGTTTGCGGCAACACCGTCACCGGCGCGCCGCCGGAAAAGTGTCCCATCTGCGGCTCGCCGCGGGAGAAGTTCGCGGAGGTGGCGTAGCGGGATAGCGAGTGCTTTGGCGGCTGCGTAGGCTCACGAAGACGAAAGCAAGGCGGCCCACGCCTGCTTGTCTGAGAGTGCTGACCCATAGCCGTCCAGTTCGGAGCCAACTGCGCGTAGAAACTCGTGCCGTCCCGGCTCCGAGACCAGGGCCAGCGCTGACCGCGAGAACGAGAGCAGATCGAACACGTAGAGATTCTGGCCCGCAATGAACTCTTTGTCGAGGAGAGCTTCCGCGCGCGACCGGTCCGCGGCCGCTATTCCGTTTCGCACGAGGAAGAAGAACTCAGAGACGCCGCGTTCTCGCGCCTTGGGGAGCTTGTCGCTGATATGCTTTATCGTCAGTTCCTGGTCCTTGATCTCTACCGCCACCACGACCTGACCGGTGCGGTCCAGACATTCGAGATCGGCAACCTGTCCCGAGGCGGTATCAGGCGCGTTTATGCTCCGGCGGCGCACCTCCGCGAATAGCCTAAAGCGTTTGCCCAGGCTTCCGAATAACGCTGACGCGAGCGCGAGCGGCCGGTCACCTCCAGAACGTTCCACTAGGAAACGTTCCATCAGCAGCAGGCAGCGATCGAGGCTGATGCGCTTCGGCACAGGATAGATTACTGCGACCTGCTGCAACAACTCGAAGGTCTCGGCCATAACCTGCACCAGAACTTGCCTCGTAAAGCGGGGGTTCTGGCGAGCCTCGACCGCATCTAGGATGTGACACAGATCGCGCCAACCCTGTTTGTCCTTCTGCTGGGCAGTGAATCTCTCGCTAATCTCTGGCACCCGCAAGGGATTGTTCACGTACGGCTCTGGCGACCCTCTCAAAACGGAGTGGTTCGCTTGGTCGAAGGGCACCACCACTTCCTGACACACGCTCCTGGCGTCAAAGGCGCCCTTGCCGCCCCTTGCCACTTGAACACTGCGGGAATCCACGGACGGGTCGGCAAGTTTGGCTGTTAGTTGGGTCGGCAGGACGTAGCGGTAGGTCTTCGTTCTAGAGTGCATTGCCCGGCCCACAGCCTCGCGCAGTTCGTAGTGGTGCAGGAAGGCGGGTGGCGGACCCTTGCGCGCTAGCCTGCGGATACGTCGCCATGCTGCATCCAATTCGCGCCGACACTTCGCGATGAAGGATGGATTATCGGGGGAGGCGCGCACGATTCTTCTCATGGGCCGTCTAGTAGTTTGTCCACAGGGCTTCAGTCCGGGGCTTTTTAGAGGAATGGCACTTCTTGGTGGGCGCGTCAACCCTATGCCATCCCGCGTAGAGCCGATCCATAAGGCGACAGCGATACCCCGAAACCGCAGCTTTGCCGCGAATCCGCCCGAGAACGTCGGCCAGCTCTCGGTGTTCTTCGTCGCTCATCTCGTAGCCATATGCTTTGTTATCCTGGCGCGATTCATGCGGGTACGGAGGATCGCAGTAGAACAGGGTGTCTCCATCGTCGTAGAGCTGTATCAGATCAATAGCTGGACGGTTCTCTATCTGTACGCGGAGTAGCCGTTGGGCGATCTCGGCGAGCCCTTCGACGCTGTTCCACCATCGTGATACCGCGCCCGCCATGCCCGAGCGGCTGGTGTGCTTGCAGTTCGCCCATCGGCCCAAGGATGCGGTTTGAGCCAGACCCGTCCTAACCTGCCGGGCCCGCACGAAGAACCTGCGAGCGCGCTCAAGCGGGGTCAGCTCGGTGTCGAGTTCCGAAACTGCCACGAAAAATTCCTCGCGCGAAAAAGGCGTTAGCCTCAGCGTCTCGATCAACGCCTCGCCGTCGTCGCGAAGAACCTTGAAGAAGTTGACCACCTGGCCGTCAATGTCGTTATATGATTCCAGAGGCGACGGTTCTCTGTTGAGCAGTACGGCCGCCGAACCGCCAAACGGCTCGCAGTAGTGATGACATCGAGGCAGCAGCGGGAGAAGCCATTCCAAGTGGCTGAACTTCCCCCCATACCAGCCGAAGCAGATTCTGCGCTGCCTTCCGTTTCTCGCCTCAAACCCCAGTATCGGTGCCGGCGCGCGGCTCATTCCTGACCTCTCTTGAGCGCGGTCTTTCGCGTACATCTGTTCTCCGCAGTTCATGGCATTCCTTCCGCCGTTTTCCCGACTTGGTCAGTCGTGCCTACACCCCCAACTCCCTCTGCACCAGCTCCCGCATCTGCGCGGCGTTGGTCGAGGCTTTGCCCGCGTAGCAGTTGTTGAAAAATACATAGACCCGCTCGGTCTGCTCCTCTAGCTGCTTGACCTTCGGCAGCCACTCGCGCAGCTCGTCCTCGCGGTAGAGGTAATCGTAGCGCGTCTTGTTGTCGCCCTTCCACCACTTCTCATAGTTGCGCCCGTGGAAACGCACATAGCCGATGGGCGAAGTCGCCACCGCCACCGGCGGCATCAGGCTGCGAAACTGCGGCTCGTCCACCGCGCAGTAGCCCAGCTCCTGCTCGCGCAGAAAATCGAACACTGGCTCCTGCGCCCACTCGCGGCTGCGGAACTCGATCACCAGCGGCAGCCCCTGAAGCCGATGCTTGAGCTCCGCCAGGTAGCCGCGATTCTCCTCGGTATTGTGGAAACGGTTGGGGAACTGCGCCAGGATGCAGCCGAACTTGTCCGCCTCGATCAGCGGCTGCACCGAATCCATGAAGGCATGGAAATCTTCGGGCAGCGCCGCGCCCGGCTCGTGGGTCAGCCCGCCGTATGCCTTGACCGTGAAATGAAACCCCGCCGGCACCTTCTCCGCCATATAATAGAGTGTGCGCGGCGGCATCAGCCGGTAATAGGTCGAGTTGATCTCCAGGCAGTTGAAGCGCTCGCCGTAGTACCTGAGCCAGTCCTTCTGCGGCAGCTTGTCGGGGTAAAACGCGCCTTTCCAGTCGTCGAACTTGAACCCGGAGGTGCCGATGTAAATCATCGTTGTTCCTCTGACTCCTCTCCCTCTCAGGGAGAGGACCAAGGTGACGGTGACGAGCCTTCGCGACGCACCCTCACCCATCCCGACTTGTCGGGACGACCTCTCCCTGCGAGGGAGAGGCTTTACGCCGCTGTATCTTCTGGCACGCGGGGCAGAAATGCGCCGAGCGCCCGCCGATGACCATGCGCTCGATCGTCGCGCCGCAGCGGCGGCACGGCTGCCCCTGGCGCTGATATACCGCCAGGCAGTTCTGGAACGATCCCGGCACGCCGCGCGCATCAACGTAGGCCCCATCGGCCGACGAGGTGCCGCAGCGGCGGATCGCGTGCCGCAGCACCTGCGGGATGGCGCGACAGAGGCGCGCGATCTCGTCATCGCGCAGCGTACTCGCCCGCTGCGCCGGATGAATGCCAGCGCGAAAGAGCGCCTCGTCCGCGTAGATGTTACCCAGGCCGGCAATAAGCCGCTGATCCATCAACGCCGACTTGATGCGGGCGCGGCGACGGGGCAGGCTGCGGCGCAGGTGGCTGCAGAGACCGCGCGCGAATGGTTCAATGCCGAGCGCTTCCAGGCCCGATATTGCGGACGGATCCGTTCCGCGCGCAGCATAGACCTCGCCGAAACGCCGCGGGTCGATGTATCGCAGCTCGCGGCCGCCGTCGAGGTCGAGTATCACATGCGTATGCGGCGCCAGGGGCTGGCCCGGCTCGGCCATCACGAGCCGGCCGCTCATGCCCAGGCGCACCACCAGCGTGTCCGTGTCATCCACGATAATCAGCAGCGCTTTGCCCCGCCGCTCGATGCCGGTGATGCGGCGGCCCTCGACCAGTCGCCGGAATCGCCGTGGCGACTGGCGGCGCCGGCCGAGGATGTCTCGCTTTCCGACCCAGGCCGACTGAATGCGACGGCCGACCACCTCGGGCATCAACTGGCGGCGTATGGTTTCAGCCTCGGCGAGCTCGGGCATGGTGATGGCTTGACCACTTCGCATGCAGCGTCGGGATGATCGCTGGTGAGTTGACTTTACAGCGAAGCTGCCAGCGAATCCTGTTGCGCCAGCCTGCGGCGTGCAAAAAAGGGAATCGTCTCGTCGGCCTGCAAGAATGCGTCTGAAATGCCCCGCGAAAGGCAATGCGACAAATGAGCTGCGAGCTCGCGCGCCTATCGATCCCGCTAGCGGCGGTTGGACGGTCTTCGATCTCGCGGGTCGCGCGGTCGAACCGCGGGCGACGATCGAGCGGCGCGACGTCTGTTGACTCGTCCGCCTCGAGCTCGAGGACTGGGCGGAGATAGCCGTGGTCGAGTAGGGCATTTGCGGGAACCTCGCCGTGGCAGGGCAAGTCGGGCGAGCGGCGAACAACCACGGCGAAGCGAGAAGCCCAAGCAAGTAAAAAAGCGTTTGCTCCCGAGGGAATGTGTGGTATAATGTGCGCGCTTTCGCAGCCGTGCCCTGATATTGCGTCCACTGCGGCGCGTGTCCGCGAGCGGATCGCCGCCGCTGCGGGGCGCGTCGCCCGTCGCGCCGAGGACATAGTTCTCGTCGCCGCGAGCAAGGGCGTGCCGCCCGATCGCATCGCCGTGGCGGCGCGCGCGGGCATTGCCGATTTCGGCGAGAACTATGTCCAGGAGGCGCAGCCGAAGATCGCCGCTGTCGGGCGCGGCGTGCGTTGGCACTTGATCGGCCACCTGCAAACCAACAAAGCGAAGCCGGCGGTTGCTCTGTTTGACGTTGTGCAGACGGTGGACAGCGAGCGCCTGGGGCTCGAGCTCGATCGGCGGGCGCGGGCGGCGGGACGCTGCCTGACGGTGCTCCTTGAGGTCAACACCAGCGGCGAGCCGACCAAGTTCGGCGTTCAGCCTGAGCACGCGATGCGGCTCGCCGAGGTCGCGGCTGGGCTAGAGGGGCTCGACCTCAAGGGCCTGATGACGATGGGTCGGCTCGGCGCGTCGCCCGACGAAGCGCGGCGCGGGTTTGCGCTCCTGCGCGACCTGGCCGAGCGCGTGGGACGGCAACTGCCGGGCGCGATGGCCTGGCTGTCGATGGGTATGAGCGACGACTTCGAGGTCGCCATCGAGGAAGGATCGAACATGGTGCGGGTCGGGACCGCGATCTTCGGCCCGCGGCAGTAGGAGGTATATCAGACTATCCACAGATTACGCAGATGTCAGGGATTGCGCGCACCGGACGTGATCCCCGCCGCTGGCTAAGCGGGAGATCGGCGCAATCTGCGGATAGATTCCGACCGGTCGGAAACCTAGCCCGTACAGGCCGTTAGCTGACGGCTCGCAGCAACGCAGCAGCACAAATCACACCACAGGGAGGCTCGCATGTCAGGGGTTCTGGAACGGGTCAAAGGCTGGTTGTTCGCGGAGGATGACGGCGACGAGGTCATAGCCCCGGCGCCGCACGTCGAGGCCAGCGGCAGGCCGCGCTTGCTCCTCCACCCCCGCCAGGACGAGATCTTCGTCCGCTGGCCCAAATCGCTCGACGACGCCCAGGTCTGCGCTGATTGCCTCAAGGCGCGGCGGCCGGTCGTCGTCAACCTCAAGGTGCTCGAAGAGCACAAGGCGCGCCGCGTTCTCGATTTCTTGGGCGGCGTGGTCTATGCCATCGACGGGCACCTGGAGCAGGCTGGCGACGGCATCTACATCCTCGCTCCGGCCAACACCCTGATCACCGCCGAAACCGACGACCGCGCCGCCCCCGACACCGCCCTGTGGTCCGAGCCGTAGGGCGCCCGTCTGGCCCGGACCCGAGGGTCATTCCACGCGGCGCGGGTGTGGCTTGGACGCTCCTTATCCCTCTCAGGGAGAGGAGCGCTTAACCCCTCACCCTGGAAGGGGGAGGGCAACCACGCCTGGGGCGGTCCGATGGCGCCAGCCGTGGCCATCGGCGGGCGCGATACGTGCGCGCGAGGGCCAATCATGGCCGACCAACGCACCATAGCCATCATCGGCATCGGGCGCATGGGGACTGCGCTCGCGCGCGGCCTCATCTCCGCCGGCGCGCCTTCAGCGTCTATCCGCACTTTCGACGCCGATGCCGCGCGCCTGCGCGCGGCGGCCAGCGAGATGGGCGTCGTCGCTTGCGAAAGCGCAGCGACTGCCATCGGCGACGCGCAGGTCATCATCGTCGCCGTGAAGCCGGCCGACGTGCCGTCGGTCCTGGGCGAGATCGGCCCGGCGCTCACCGCGCGCCAGACCGTGCTCTCCATCGCCGCCGGGCTCAAGACCAAGACGCTGCGCGCCTGCCTGCCGCCCGACTGCCCGGCCGGCGTCGTGCGAGCCATGCCCAACACCCCTTGCGTGGTAGGCGAGGGCATGTCGGTGGTGGCGGCCGACAGCCCCGCGTCGGCCGACGGCATCGCCGCGGCCAACGAGGTGCTGGCAGCGGCAGGCCGCGTCGTAGAGCTGCCGGAGAAGCTGCTCGACGCCGCCACGGGGTTGTCGGGCAGCGGGCCGGCGTACGTTTTCGCTTTCATTCAGGCGTTGGCGGACGGGGGTGTCGCGGCGGGGCTGCCGCGCGCGACGGCGCTGGAGCTGGCAGCGCAGACAGTGCTCGGCGCCGCCCGCATGGTGGTGGCTGGCGAAGGTCACCCCGAGCAGCTCAAGGACACGGTGATGTCGCCGGCGGGCACCACCGCGGCCGGCATGGCGGCGCTGGAGGCGCGGGCTTTCCGCGCTGCGGCGATGGAAGCCGTCGTCGCCGCCTGGCGGCGCGCGCGAGAGTTGGGCGGTGACGATCGATGACCCTGGCGCAGGTATCATCAGCCGCCTACCTCGTCAAGATCATCCACTACGTCTTCTGGGCGCTGCAACTGCTGGTGTTCGCGCGCGTCGTCATCTCGTGGATCCCGGTCAATCGCTATCATCCCGTGGTGCGCCTCATTCACGACGCGACCGAGCCCATGCTGCGCCCGTTTCGGAGGATGATCCGATTCGGCCCGGGCGCGATTGACTTCTCGCCGTTGATTCTGTTGCTCGTGTTGTGGATCGCCGAGCGACTGATCGTATCCATCATAAGCGGAGCCGTGCGATGAACAAAGACGTCATGCCCATCGACATCGTCAACCAGAAATTTCGCCAGGGCCTCAGGGGCTATGCGCAAGCCGAGGTGGACGACTTTCTTGGCAAAGTGGCGGATGCTTACGGCAAGGCCCTGGAGCAGAACGAGCGCCTGCGGCAGGAGCTCGAGGCGGCAGGGCGGGCGCTGGGCCAGTACCGTAACGCCGAGGATACCATCAAGAACGCCCTGGTGCTAGCGGAAAAAACGGCGGAGCAGGCGCGGGGCCGCGCGCAGGAGCAGGCGAGCCTGCTGGTGCGTGAGGCGGAGCACCAGGCGCGCGAGTTGGCCGCCGCAGCCCGGCGCGAGCTGGACGAGATCGCGCGCGAGGTGCAGGACCTGCGGCGCGAGCGCAGCCGCTTCGAGGCCGAGTTTCGCGCGCTGCTGGAGACCTACCTCTACCTGCTGTCGAGTCGCAGCGGCCAGCCGGCCGCGCGCGATCTCCGCTCCCCAGCCGCCTCCCCGCCCGCGGACGCGCCGGTTGCCGAGGAGCCGTGCGTCTCGCCCACGGAATCGTCCGGCCAACGGTAGCCATCCCCACAGGATTTGAGGCGAGTCCGGCGAATCGTCGACCACGGTGCTGTCGATGACCAGCCAAGCCTCTGATCCATCCGACACGAGAGGAACCCCATCAGGCGAACAGCCCGACGCGGCCCCGCGGCCCACCTCGCGGGGCCGCATCATCGCGGCGCTGGCGCTGTGTTTGCTGGCGGCGGCGGGGCTGGCCGCCAACTACATCGCATCAGTTCGCGTCGCCTCCGCCGTGCAAGCGACGCGCGACCAACAGGCGCGGATGGATGTCTTCACCGGCCGGGTGGCGATGCGCCTGGCGTATTATCTCGACGGCCTGTCCCAAGACGAAGCGCTGGCCCAGGCCAACCGGGAGTTCGCCCGCACCTATGCCCGCACCGGCTTCAAGAGCGCCGCGGGTTACTTCGAGAAGGCCACCAGCGAGTTCCGGGGGGTGGATGACAAGACCGCGGCCGCAGCTTCGGCGGCGGGGCTTTACAGCGCCGCCGGCGATGACTGGCGTGCGGTGCTGGCGCTGCAAGCGACCATGCAGGGCGTGCCGGTGAGCGGCGCCGCAACCCCGCCTTCAGCGCGGGAATCCGCGCCAAAGGTTGCCCTACCCCCATTGACCGAGCGCGGGCGGACGGCTATTCTATTCCCGCTGCTGCGCATGTACGCGAACGAGCGGCCGCGCCCGGAGCTGCTGCGTTCGGCGGCGTTCAAGTGGATCGAGCGCCATGCGGCGGCGCACCTGCTCGTCGAGTCGCAGATCAACGAACGGCTCGGCCGGGCGGACCGCGCCGCCAAGTTGCGCGCCGCGATGTACGACGTTGGGGAGCGCATCGCCACGCGCATCGAGATCTTCCTGGCGCTGTCGGTCGTGCTGATCGTGTTGGGGCTGGCGCTGCTGGCCTGGGGCGCCTTCAGCCGGCGCGGGCTGGGGCCTTACCGCGGCCTGCCGCCCCGCCCGTGGGGGCCGTGGGAAGGCCTCGCGCTCGTCGGCCTATGGCTGGTGGTGTATCTTGTCATCAGCGCCTTAGCGCAGGTGGAACCCGGGCGGCCTGGGTTTGCCGCCGGCGTCTTGGCATCATACGTGCTAGCGTCGGTCATAGCCCTCGCCTGGTTCGCGCGGTCCGTCGCCCCCAGGGGCAGCGGCCTGACGACCGCGGGTTGGCTGCGGGCGAGCCCGGTGACCAGCATAGCCAACGGCGTCGGCGCCTATGTGGCGGTCTTCCCGATCTTCGCCGCGACATCGCTGCTGGCTGTGAGACTGCTGCCGCCGTCGCCGCCCAACGCGGTGATCGTGGCGCTGACCCAGGCGCCGGGCTGGGGCGACCGCGTGTGGTTCTTGCTGTTGCTGTGCATCGCCGCGCCGGTGGTGGAGGAAACGGTGTTTCGGGGCGCCGTGTACGGCGCTTTTCGCACGCGCTGGTCGCTGCCGCTGGCCGCGCTCGCGAGCTCAGCGCTGTTCGCGGCGGTGCACGTCAACTTGCAGAGCTTTGTCCCGATTGTCGCGTTGGGCGTCGGGCTTTGCGTGGTATATGAGCGCACCCGGTCGCTGCTGCCGGGCATGGTCGCGCACAGCTTGTTCAACCTGGCGACGGTGATCGTGGTGCTTGCGCTGGCATGAGCGCGTTCAGACGGGCAAACCGTCGCCCGCAGCGGAGGTCGCCGCAGCGGGCGGCGCACTTCGCCCCATCGACGGCATAGGAAGAGGCGCGAAATTGGGTAAGAACCATTCTGTATCTCGATCCGACGCTTTGGCGCGGCTGGGCGGGCCGGGCGCGGCCAAGGAAAGCACAGGCGGGCCGGTGACCCTGCGCGTGCGCGTTCGTGCGCGCGCCGCCTCCGACAGCATCGAGGCGGATCAGGCCGGGCGCGAGGTGATCGTCTCGGTCACCGCCCCGGCAGTCGAGGGCAAGGCCAACCGGGCGATGCTGGCGCAGTTGGCCGATCACCTCAGCATCTCCCGCTCGTCGCTCCAGATCATCTCGGGCGAGAAGTCACGCCGCAAGGTCGTGCGCGTCCACGGCGTCGGCGAGGCCGAGCTGTGGCGTCGGCTGGCGGCGAAGACGCCGCGCAATCCGTAATCCGTTATTATCGAGGTGCTTGCATTACCCGGCGGCGCTCGGCGCCGCTGCGGAACGCGGCTTCGCCGCGTCAGGAATGACTCATGGAGTTCGGTGCGCACATAAAGAACTGGGTGACGCTCCGGCGTCATTCCGGAGTCGCGCGACGCGCGACAAGTGTCCGGAAGAGTTCGGCGCGGCGAAAGCCGCGCTGCGGAAGGACGCCGTTGGCGTCTTGCGGCATCGGCGGCCCTCCGCTAATGCCAAACACTCCATAGGAGGCTCAACTTGAAGGGCGTAGTTCTGGCTGGCGGCAGGGCGACCCGGCTGCGGCCCCTGACCCACACCATGACCAAGCACCTCATCCCGTTGGCCAACAAGCCTATCATCTTCTACTGCCTGGAATCCCTGGCCCTGGCGGGCATCAAGGAGGTCGCGATCATCGTCGGCTGCCGCCACCCGGATTATCCCGGCAGCCTCGACACCGGCCCCGAGATCTTCGACGCCGTCGGCTGCGGCGAGCGCTGGGGGCTCCGGGTCACGTATATCGAGCAAGACGCGCCGCGCGGCATCGCCCACGCCGTCGGGCTGACCCGCGACTTCATTGGCGCCGATCCGTTCGTCGTTTTCCTCGGCGACAACTTCCTGCCCTCGGGTATCTCCGATTTCGTGCGTGAGTTCGACCAGACGCAGCCCAACACCATGATCCTGCTCTGCCATGTCCCCAACCCGCGCGATTTCGGCGTAGCCGTGCTCGAGGGCGAGCGCGTCGTGCGGCTGGAGGAGAAACCCGAGCATCCGCCCAGCGACCTGGCGTTGGTCGGCGTCTATCTCTTCGACCACCACGTCTGGAAGGCGATTGACAACCTGAAGCCTTCCTGGCGCAACGAGCTGGAGATAACCCATGCCATCCAGGCGCTGATTGACGAGGGCCTGGTCGTGCGCTCGCACGAGGTCAAAGGCTGGTGGAAGGATACCGGCACCCTGCGCGACCTGCTGGAGGCGAACCGCATCGTCCTCGACGCTCTCGCGGGAGCCAATCTCGGGCAGGTGGATGAGCGCAGCCAGCTTCTCGGTCGCGTCGTCATCGAGGAAGGCGCGACGGTCGCCAACAGCATCATTCAGGGGCCGGCGATCATCGGCCGCAGGAGCCGTATCGCCGATTCGCTGCTGGGGCCCTATGTGTCCATTCATTTTCAGGTCGAGATCGAAGCAAGCGAGCTCGCCAATAGCATCGTGCTTGAGGAGAGCGCCATCCGCCGCGTCCCCGGCCGCATCCGCGACAGCCTGATCGGCAAGAACGTCGCCGTCCACGCCACCGAGCGCCGCCCAGGATGGCACCAGTTCATGCTCGGCGATTACAGCCAAGTGACGCTGGCTTGAGCCGCGTGCGTCCGGGGCGCGAGAGCGCGGCGCGGGCGAGCCTCGGCGCGCGAGCGTCAATAGTATGAAAAAGGCCAGGCTAGTGCTCTGTCAACCATGTTCTGATGCATCCCTCGGGCGCACGCTCCATGAGCGCGCGGGGCCTCGCGACCTCACGGAGGTCGCGCCCGGTCCAGTAGCGACAGAGACTGCACCCGTCATTT
>Ga0315280_10001472_pt1 | contig 40460 bp, 37 predicted proteins | sample YL17G06_40_MG_FD_203697 | JGI IMG/M metagenome (GOLD analysis project Ga0315280, IMG submission 203697) | Sediment microbial communities from Yellowstone Lake, YNP, Wyoming, USA - YL17G06_40 | ecosystem: Environmental > Aquatic > Freshwater > Lake > Sediment | place: USA: Wyoming | collected...
ACCTGCCGGGCAACGCGGTGCCGGTGAGCGAGGTAGCCGGGCTCGAGATCGACCAAGTCGTGATCGGCTCGTGCACGAACGGCCGGCTGAGCGACCTGCACCAGGCCGCCGAGGTGCTGCGCGGGCGTCGCGTGCACCCGCGCGTGCGCCTCGTCGTCTTGCCCGGCACGCAGCAGGTCGTGCTCGAGGCGATGGCCGACGGCACGCTGCAGACGCTGATCGAGGCCGGTGCGGCGGTCTCCACGCCGACCTGCGGACCATGCCTCGGCGGTCACATGGGCGTCTTGGCCGCCGGTGAACGCTGCGTCTCGACCACCAACCGCAACTTCGTAGGGCGTATGGGCGACGTGACCAGCGAGGTCTACCTCGCCGGTCCGTACGTGGCCGCCGCCTCGGCCGTGGCCGGCCACATCGCGACACCCACCGACGTGCTCGCCACACGGCTCAACGGAGGGCGGTCATGAGCCCGGCGCCGACGCCCAGGGAGGGAACCGCGATGATCTTTGAGGGCATGGCGCACACCTTCGGGCGCGACGTCGACACCGACGTCATCATCCCTGCCCGCTACCTCAACACGAGCGACCCGGCCGAGCTGGGTTCGCACTGCATGGAGGATATCGACCCGGAGTTCGTCAAGCGCGTGCAGCCGGGCGACATCATCGTCGCCGGCGAGAACTTCGGCTGTGGCTCGTCGCGCGAGCACGCCCCGGTGGCCATCAGGGCGGCCGGCGTCTCGTGCGTTGTAGCGGCGAGTTTCGCGCGCATCTTCTACCGCAACGCCATCAACACCGCGTTGCCGATCGTGGTCTCGAAAGAGGCGGCTGCCGGCGGGCGCGCAGGCGACCGCCTGCGCGTCGATCCGGCAGCCGGTACGGTGGTCGACCTCACGCAGGGCGTCACCTACACGGCCGATGTCTTTCCGCCCTTCATGCAGGAGCTCATCGCCTGCGGCGGCCTTCTGCCGTACGTCAAGGCGCGCCTGGCGAAGGAGGCCGGCTGATGAGCGCTACCGTGAAAGACATGAGCGCCACCGTGAAAGACGCCTACCGCGTCATGCTCCTGCCCGGTGACGGTGTCGGGCCCGAGATCGTGGCCGCCGCGTGCCGGGTACTCGACGAGGTCGCGGTGCGCGGCGGCTTCGCCATCGAGTACGAGCGCGGTCTGCTGGGCGGCTGCGCCATCGACGCCGTCGGGACGCCCATGGAGGAAGACCTCGCCGACCGTTGTCAGGCATGCGACGCCGTCTTCCTGGGCGCCGTGGGCGGCCCGCGCTGGGATACGACCGATCCCGCCAAGCCGCGCCCGGAACAGAGTCTGCTGGGCATCCGCAAAGCGCTTGCGCTGTTCGCCAACCTGCGTCCGGTGAAGAGCTTCGCCGCGCTGGCGCACAACAGCACGCTGCGTCCCGACGTGATCGAGGGCGTCGACATCATGGTCGTGCGCGAGCTGACCGGGGGGCTCTACTTCGGCAAGCGCGAGCGCACGGCCGATGCGGCGTACGACACGATGTACTACGAGCGCGGCGAGATCGAGCGCATCGTCGACTGCGCCTTCCGGCTGGCTCGCGGCCGGCGGCGCGAGGTGACCAGCGTCGACAAGGCGAACGTGCTCGAGAGCTCGCGCCTCTGGCGCGAGGTCACCGAGCAGGTGGCGCAGCGCTACGACGACGTCTCGCTGCGCCACCTGCTCGTCGACAACGCCGCGATGCAGCTCGTGCGCGACCCGCGTCAGTTCGACGTGCTGGTGACCGAGAACATGTTCGGCGACATCCTCTCCGACGAGGCGGCCATGCTGACGGGCAGCATCGGCATGTTGCCCTCCGCCAGTGTGGGCGGGGAGGGGGTCTCGCTCTACGAGCCGATCCACGGCTCGGCGCCCGACATCGCCGGGCGCGGTGTCGTCAACCCTTGCGCCACCATCCTCTCGGCGGCGCTGATGCTCGACCTGAGCTTCGGCCGCAGGGAGGCCGCGCGCGCCGTCGAAAGGGCCGTCGAGGCGGCCCTCGACCACGGCGCGCGCACCGCCGACATCGCCGCGGCGGACGAGACGTCACTCACCACCGAAGAGATGACGGACCGGGTCATCGCCGCGCTGCCGCCGGCGATCGCGGGAACGAGGAGGTCACATGCCGATCACGCCGGTTGAGAAGATCTGGATGAACGGCGAGCTTGTGCCGTGGGACGAGGCGAAGATCCACGTCTTGACGCACGGGCTGCACTACGGCTCGGGCGTCTTCGAGGGCATACGCGCCTACGAGACTGCCCAGGGCGCCGCCGTCTTCCGGCTCACCGACCACCTAGAGCGCCTGCGCCGGTCGGCCAAACTTTACTACATGGACCTCCCCTACTCGGTCCCCGAGCTCGCCCAGGCGACGAAAGACGTCATCGTGGCGAACGGGCTCACGTCGTGCTACATCCGTCCGCTGGTGTATCGGGGGTACGGCGAGATGGGGCTCTACCCGCTCAACGCGCCGGTCGACGCCGTCGTCGCCGTGTGGTCGTGGGGCACCTACCTCGGCGATGAGGGGATCCGCCACGGCATCCGCGCCAAGGTCTCGAGCATCACGGCTCTCGGTCACACCGAGCTCGCGCGCGCCGCCAAGGCGACGGGGCAATACTTGAACAGCATCCTGGCCAAAGTCGAGGTGACCAACAGCGGCTACGACGAGGCCATCATGCTCGACGGGCACGGCCACGTCGCCGAGGGCTCGGGCGAGAACCTGTTCCTCGTGCGCGACGGCGTGCTCTTCACGCCGTTCCCCTCCGACGGCGTGCTCGAGGGCATCACGCGCGACACGGTGCTGCAGATCGCGCGCTGCGAAGGCATCGAGGCGCGCGAGCGCACGCTCACGCGCAGCGACCTGGTGATCGCCGACGAGCTGTTCTTCACCGGCACGGCGGCTGAGATCGTGCCCATCCGCGAGGTCGACGACCATCCGATCGGCGAGCCCGGGCCCGTGACCCGTCGCATCCAGGAGAGGTTCCGGGCGATCGTCGAAGGGCGCGACACCGAGTCCGCGCGCTTCCTCGAGTACGTGAACGCGTGACGCGACGTACGGGCAGACCGACCGATCAGGCGAGGGCGACCACGAGACAGGCCACGAGACAGGCGATGAGGCGGCCATGACCGACACCCGGGTGCGGCTCTACGACACGACGTTGCGCGACGGCATGCAGCAGGAAGGCATGTCGATCTCGGTCGATGAGAAGGTGCGCATCGCCCTCAAGCTTGACGGGCTGGGGATCCACCTCATCGAGGGCGGCTTCCCGGCCTCGAACCCCAAGGAGCTCGCCTTCTTCGAGCGCATGCAGCGCGAGCGGCTGCACTGTGCGCAGCTCGTCGCGTTCGGCACGACGCGGCGCAAGGGTGTGCGGGCCGCCGACGACCCGTCGCTGCAGGTCTTGGCCGGCGCCTTCCCCGAGATGGTCACCATCGTCGGCAAGACCTGGGGTCTGCATCTGAGTAAGGTGCTGCGCGTGAGTCGTGACGAGAACCTGCGCATGGTCGACGAGTCGATCCGCTTTCTGGCCGGGCGGGGTAAGCGGGTGATCTACGACGCCGAGCACTTCTTCGACGGCTACCGCGACGATCCGGACTATGCGCTGCGGACCCTCGAGGTGGCGGCCGAGGCCGGGGCTGAGGCCGTTTGTCTCTGTGACACCAACGGCGCCACCCTGCCGCCGGCGGTCGAAGGGGCCGTGCGCGCCGTCGTCGATCGCGTGGGTGTGACGGTGGGCATCCACTGTCACAACGACAGCGACTGCGCGGTGGCCAACAGTCTCATCGCCGTCGGCGCCGGCGCACGGCAGGTGCAAGGCACGATCAACGGCTACGGTGAGCGCTGCGGCAACGCCAACCTGACGTCGATCATCCCGGCGCTGGCGCTCAAGATGGGTTTGCGCGTCGTGACCGACGAGCAGCTTGCGTTGCTCACCGAGGTCGCGCACTTCGTGGCCCAGACCGTGAACCTCTCGCTGTGGGCGCACCAACCCTACGTGGGGCGCGCCGCCTTCGCGCACAAGGGTGGGCTGCACGTCGCGGCTGTCGATGCGGCGCCGCAGACCTTCGAGCACGTCGACCCCGAGCAGGTCGGCAACGAGCAGCGCGTGCTCATCTCGGAGCTGTCGGGCAAGGCCGCCGTGCTGCGCAAGGCGCGCGAGCTGGGCCTGGCGCTCGAGGCAGACGACGAGCGCGTCGCCGGCATCCTGCGGCACCTGAAGGAGCGCGAGCACAACGGCTATCAGTACGAGGCCGCCGACGCCTCGTTCGAGCTGCTGTTGCGCGAGCGTCTCGACCCACCCGAGCCGCTGTTCAAGCTGGAAAGCTTCCGCGTGATCGTCGAGAAGCGCGAAGACGGCAAGGTGATGACCGAGGCGACGATCAAGGTGCACACCGGCGGCGAGCGCATCGTCGCCACCGCCGAGGGTAACGGCCCGGTGAACGCTCTCGACAAGGCCCTGCGCCAGGCCATCATGCGCAAGCACCCGCGCCTGTCCGACATCGAGCTGGTGAACTACAAGGTGCGCATCCTCGACGAGACGAAGGGCACCGGCGCCGTGACGCGCGTGCTGCTCGACGCCAGCGACGGCGAGCAGAGTTGGGGCAGCATCGGCGTCTCCGAGAACATCATCGAGGCGAGCTGGGAAGCGCTGGTCGACTCGATCGAGTATGGCATGCTGAAGAGCGTGTCCGAGTGAGAGGCAGTGGCGGCGATCCTGCCGGAAGTCTCGGGTCTGAGGCGAGCGGACCGGTGAGCGCACGATCCTTTCTTGAGCTTGCGACCCAGCCTGGCGCTCCCCCCGACGGCGCCTTCGCCAGGATCCTTCTCGACGGCGCTCCGGCGTACTGCGTGTTCGACGGCGGCGAGCCGCGCGCCGCGGTGTGCCTCCTCGCGCCCGTCGAGCCGAGCAAGATCGTCGCCGTCGGCCTGAACTACCGGGCGCACGCGGCCGAGTTCGGCGACGACGTGCCGGCCGAGCCGCTGCTGTTTCTGAAGCCGCCGTCGGCGGTGATGGAGCCCGGGGGCACGATCGTGCTGCCGGCGCAGTCGCGCCGTGTCGACTACGAGGCCGAGCTGGCGGTCGTGATCGGCAGCCGTTGCCGCAGCGTGAGCGCCGCCGAGGCGGCCGCGTTCGTGGCTGGCTACACCTGCGGCAACGATGTCACGGCGCGCGACCTGCAAAAGACAGACGGGCAGTGGACGCGCGCCAAGAGCTTCGACACCTTCTGCCCCCTCGGACCTTGGGTCGTGCCCAACGCGCCCGGCGACGAGGCGCGCGTAAGCGCGCGCATCGACGGGCGCGCAGTGCAGACGGGTCGCATCGGCGACATGATCGCCTCGCCGCTCGAACTGGTCGCCTACGCGAGCACGGTGATGACGCTCGAGCCGGGCGACGTGCTCATGACCGGCACGCCGCCCGGCGTTGGTCCGCTGGCTGCCGGCCAGACGGTGACGGTCGAGGTCGAAGGCGTCGGCCGACTCACGAACCCAGTGGCATGACGCCCACCGTTGGACCGGACACGGATCAGGACGGCGTTCCCACCCCGGGGGTCGGCGCCCGCGGTACGGTGAGTGCCCGCAGTGCGGCCGACACGCGCGAGCGGGCGCTCGCCGGCGAGCGTGTGCTGTCGTGGCTTGCCGACGTCATCGCCGGCCGGGCGCGGCCGCTCGGGCGGGTCGACGACGCGTTCGCCGGCTTCATCCACGGCGCTCAGCTCGACGCGCTGGCGGCCGCGCACGGCGCCGTGCACCCCAGTTTCGTCAAGGGTCAGAAAGGCGCTTTCGCCAGCGCTGCCGGCGTCGAGCGCGCGTCGGCCGACATCGTTCGCCACCTCGGTGAAGCGGGCGTGCCCTCGGTGACCCTCAAGGGGCCGGCGCTGGGCGCGCGCTACTGGGGCGATGCGTCGTTGCGCTCATCGAGCGACGTCGACATCCTGGTTGCTCCGCATCACGAACGCGCGGCGAGGGAAGCGCTCGCGCGGGCCGGGTTCGTGCCGACCGCGAGGTATCCCGACTGGTACCTGCGGCGGCTGCACTACCACGTGGAGCTGCGTCGCGAGCAGCCGCGGCTGATCGTCGAGCTGCACTGGAACGTCGTCAGGCCCGCGGTGGGGCGTCTGCCGGTGGAGCGCATGATCGCCACGGCCGTGCGGGTGCCGTGCGACAGGTGCACGCTGCCTGCCTTACGCCCGCGCTGGCAGCTCGTCACGGGCGCCGTGCACGCGATCCAGCACAAGCTCGGGCTGCGCGCGCTCGTCGACTTGTCGTTCGTGGCGCGCAGCCTGACGCCCGAGGAGTGGGAGGAGGCGGTCGCCGAGGCGGAGGCGGCTGGCCTGGGTCCGCTCGTGTACTACGCCGTCGCTGTGGCGGCCGGCCGCCTCCGCTGGCAGGCGCCGGCCTCCATAGAGCGGCTCCGTCCCGGCCCGGCGCGCGACGCCGCGGTGCGTGCTTTCCTCTCGCGGCTGCCGCGACTGGCCGGCTTCAGCCTCACTCAAGACCGGATCTGGCGTGTGATGATGCCGTTGCTGGCCGGCTCGGGGTGGCGCTGGCTGCGCATGTTGCCGCTGACACTAGCCGATCGGCCACGGCTCATCCGCTGGGCCGAGGAGCGGCGGCGGCGTGCCTGAGCGTCGGCCCGCTCACGCCCGCGACGCCGAGCCGTGGCCCCCTTCACGCCACCTCGCGGCGGCTGGGTTCGCATGGACGGCGGGGGCCTGACGGCGATAGAATGACGTCCCATACATGAGCGCTTTCGTCCACCTCCACGTCCACAGCGAGTTCTCGCTCCTCGATGGCGCCTGCCGTATCCCCGACCTCGTGCAGCGCGTGAAAGACCTGGGCATGAACGCCGTTGCACTCACCGATCACGGTTCGCTGGCCGGCACCGTCCAGTTCGTCACCGAGGCCGCGAAAGCCGGCGTCAACCCCATCGTCGGCATCGAGCTCTACGTCGTCGCCGACCGCGCCAACCGCGCGGTCAAGGAGGAGCGCTTCCACCTGACCCTGCTGGCGATCGACAACCAGGGCTACCGCAACCTGGTCAAGCTCTCGACCGCCGCCTATCTCGAGGGCTACTGGTACAAACCGCGCGCCGATTGGAGCCTGCTCGAGCAGCACCACGACGGGCTCGTCTGCCTGACCGGCTGCCTGACCGGGCGGCTCTCGCGCCTGGTCGCCGACGGGCGCGACCAGGAGGCCCTGGGCGAGATCGAGCGCCTGGTCGGGCTCTTCGGCCGCGACAACGTCTTCGTCGAGCTGCAAGACGCCGGATTGCCCGAGCAGCGCGAGCTGGTGCCCAAGCTGGCCCAGCTCGCCCGCGACACCGGCCTGCGCACGGTGGCGACCAACGACGTCCACTACGTGCGCCACGACGACGCGCACGCTCACGACGCGCTCCTCTGCATCCAGACGCAAAGCCGGCTCGCCGACGAGCACCGCCTGCGCTACGGCAGCGACGAGTTCTACCTCAAGAGCCCCGAGGAGATGCGCGAGCGCTTCGCCGACTATCCCGAGGCGTGCGACGCCACCGTCGAGATCGCGGCGCGCTGCAAGGTCGAGCTGGAGTTCGGGCGCACGCTGCTGCCGCGCTACCCCGTCCCCGAGGGCGAGACCGAAGACTCCTACCTGCGCAAGCTCTGCGAGGAGGGCGTGCGGCATCGCTACGGCGCGACCGTGCGCCCCGACGTGCGCGAGCGCCTCGAGTACGAGCTGGGCGTGATCAGCGACATGGGCTTCAGCGCCTACTTCCTCATCGTCTGGGACTACGTCAAGTTCGCCAAGGATGCCGCGATCGCGGTGGGGCCGGGGCGCGGTTCGGCGGCCGGCTCGATCGTGAGCCACACCCTCGGCATCACCGACCTCGACCCGCTCAAGTACGACCTGCTCTTCGAGCGCTTCCTGAATCCCGGTCGCAAGTCCATGCCCGACATCGATATGGACTTCTCGGTCGAGCGCCGCGACGAGGTCATCGACTACGTGGCGCGCAAGTACGGACGCGACCGCGTGGCGCAGATCATCACCTTCGGCACGATGGCCGCGCGCGCCGCCGTACGCGATGCGGCGCGCGTCATGGGGTTGCCGTATGCGGTCGGTGACCGCATCGCCAAGATGATCCCCGAGCAGGCGCCGCCGGCCACCTTCGAGCAGGCCCTGGCGCCCGGCAGCGAGCTACGCCGCGCCTGCGAGACCGACCAGCAGGTCGGGGAGGTGGTCGATCTGGCGCGGCGGCTGGAGGGGCTCATCCGCAACGACTCCATCCACGCGGCCGGCGTCGTCATCTCCGACCAGCCGCTCACCGAGTACGTGCCGCTGCAGCAGAAAGGCGACGCCGAGCTCGTCACTCAGTTCAGTATGGACGATGTCGCCAAGCTCGGCCTGCTCAAGATGGATTTCCTCGGTCTGCGCAACCTCGACGTCATCGAAGCGGCGCTCACGCTGATCGAGAAGAGCCGAGGCGTGTGCATCGACATGACGACGCTGCCGCTCGACGACGCCGAGACCTACGAGATGCTGCAGCGCGGCGACGCCACGGGTGTGTTCCAGTTCGAGTCGGGCGGCATGCGCGACGCCTTGCGCGAGGTCGGCCCGACGCAGTTCGAAGACCTCATCGCCATCGTGGCCCTCTACCGTCCCGGGCCGATGCAGTACATCCCCACCTACGCACGCAACAAGAAGGATCCTAAGGCGGTCGTGTACGACCACGAGGCGCTGCGCCCCATCCTCGAGGCGACCTACGGCGTGACCATCTACCAGGAGCAGTACATGGCCATCGCGCGCCGGCTGGCGGGGTTCACCCCGGCTCAGGCCGACGACCTGCGCAAGGCCATCGGCAAGAAAGACAAGGCGCTCATGACCAGCCTCAAGGAGCCGCTCATGCAGGGGCTGCGCGCGAGCGGCGTCCCTCATGGCGTGTGCAGCAAGCTGTGGAGCAACTTCGAGGCCACGGGCGACTACTCGTTCAACAAGAGCCACGCCGCCTGCTACGCGCTGATCAGCTACCGCACGGCGTGGCTCAAGGCCAACTACCCGGTCGAATATATGGCGGCCCTCATCTCCAGCGTGATGAGCACCAAAGACAAGGTGCCCTTCTACGTGAACGAGTGCAATCAGATGGGCATCGAGGTGCTGCCGCCCGACGTCAACGAGAGCGACGTGGGTTTCACGGTGGTGGGCGGCAAGATCCGTTTCGGCATGAACGCCGTCAAGGGCGTGGGCAAGGGAGCGATCGAGTCGATCATGGCAGCGCGCGCGAGCGGCGGACCGTTCGAGTCGCTCTACGACTTCTGCGCGCGCGTCGATTCGCAGCTCGTGAACCGGCGCACGCTCGAGGCGCTCATCAAGAGCGGCGCCTTCGACTCGACCGGCGCCACACGGCGGGGCATGCTCGCGGCGTTGCCTCTTGCGATGAGCGAGGGTGAGCGCAAACGCAGAGACGCCGAGAAGGGCCAAGTCGAGCTGTTCGCGGCCGTCGCCGCGCACGAGATGCGCTATCCGCCCATGGCCGCCGACGAGTTCGAGCGCGACGTGTTGCTGAAATACGAGAAAGAGGCGCTGGGTCTCTATGTCTCCTCGCATCCGCTGCAGGGGCTACGCCGGCAGCTCAAGGACGAGATCGACGCGACCGTGAGCGAGCTCGACGGCGTGCCCGACGGCACGATCCTGTGGACCGGCGGGGTCATCACGAGCCTGCAGCGCAAGGCCACCAAGAGCGGCGGCGTCATGATCGTGTTCCACCTCGACGACGTCGACGGCGGTTGCGAGGCCGTGGCCTTCAACACCGTCTACGAGCAGTACGGCGGGCTGCTCGTCGAAGACGGCATCGTGAAGGTGAAGGGCCGTCTCGATCGCAGGAGCGAAGACGAGGTCAAGCTCATCGTCATGGAGGTGCGGCCGTTCGGCGGCGTGAGCGAGTCGCGCCCCCTCACGGTCACCGTCGACGCCGAGCGTGTGCAGCTCAATCTGCTGAACGAGCTGCGCGAGATTCTCGCCTCGTTTCCCGGACGGGTGCCGGTCGTGCTGCGCATGGTCTCGCATCACGGCCAGCAACGGCTGCGCATCGGCGACTCGTTCCGCGTGGCGCCGGTCGGCGGGCTGTACGCCGAACTCAAGGCGCTGCTCGGTGAGAGCTGCATCCAGATCAGCCACTGAGGCTCGACAGCCTGCATGGTATGCACCGAGTTCTCAGGCGCTCCCATTCACGGTACACTGAGGCTGCCGATGAGAGACCCGCGTCCATGGAGCGACCCATGATCCCCGAAGGCATGCGTGACGTGCTGCCGACCGAGGCAGCCGAGCTGTACGCCGTCGAGGAGGCCCTGCGCGCCCGTTTCGTCGCCTACGGGTACGGCGAAGTGCGTACGCCGACCCTCGAGTTCGCCGAGACCGTCGAACGTGCGGGCGACAGCGTGCTGGGCGCGGGCTTCAGGCTGTTCGATGAGCACGGTCGTGTGCTGATGCTGCGCACCGACATGACCGTGCCGATCGCCCGTGTGGCGGGCTCACGCTACCGCGGCAAGCCCCTGCCGTTACGCTTCTTCTACGTGTCGAACTCGTTCCGGCCGCTGGCGCCGCATTGCGGCCAGGACGGCGAGTTCGTGCAGGCCGGCGTCGAGCTGCTGGGCGTGGATTCGCCCGAGGCCGACGCCGAGGTGATCACGTTGCTCTGCGACGCGATGGCGGTCGCCGGCCTCACCGGGTACCGCGTGGCCATCGGCACGGTCGCCTTCCATCGCGCGCTGGTGGCCTCCCTGAACCTGCCGCCGGCAGATGGTGAGTCCATCCTTGCGGCGCTGGCGGCTCGCGATTTCCCGCTGCTCGAGACGATCGTCGCGCATAGCGGCGTGAGCGAGGAGGCGGCGCGCGCGCTGCAGGAGGCGCTCGAGCTGAGCGGCGGGGCGACGGCGCTCTCTCAGGCGCGCAAACTGGCGACGAGCGCGGCCGTCGAGAGCGCCGTCGCCCATCTCGCGCGCGTTCACGAGCTCATCGATGACGCCGGTTTCGCGGAGGCCGTCACCTTCGACTTCGGCCTCTTCCAGGATTTCACCTACTACACCGGTGTCATTTTCGAGGCCTATGCTCCGGGCGTCGGCTTCCCTCTCGCCTCGGGCGGCCGCTACGACGACCTCATGGCCAAGTTCGGCTGGGACATCCCTGCCGTCGGTTTTGCCATCGGCGTCGACAGGCTGCACGTGGCGCTGGCCGAAGAAGACGTGACGCTTCCCTGCCCACCGCCGGCGTTGGCGTTCGTGGGCGGGTTCGAAGAACCCGAGCGTGTGGCCGAGCTGCGCGGCGCCGGCGTTGCGGTGGCCGCGCTGCCGGCCGCGGACGCTGCGGCCGCCAACGGCTTGCCGTCACCGTCGCTCCGGCGGCAAGGCGGCGCGTACGTCTTGCGCGACGCCGACGGTGGCGAGGTGCGCGGCTCGTGGCGCGACGTGCTGCGCGGACTGGGGGCTTCGTGAGCGGGGTCCTTCTGAGCGGGGAGAAGACGATCGGGTGTCGCGGCGCGGGGCGTCTCTCGATCTGGGCTCTCGTGGCAGGGCGGCGCGCGTGAGCTTGCGCATCGCCCTGTCGCGCGGTACGCCGTATGCGCCTTCGGTCGACCTGCTCGAACGGGCGGGCCTCTCGGTTGCTCCGCTGCGTGCCGCCACCAGGCGGCTGGTGGTGACCCTCGAAGACGGCACCACCGTGATCCTCGCACGGCCCAGCGACGTGCCGGTCTACGTCGAGTTCGGCGCCGCCGACGTGGGCTTCGCCGGCAAGGACGTGCTGCTCGAGCTGGCGCCCGACCTGTACGAGTTGCTCGACCTGCGCCTCGTCCCCTGCCGGCTGGTCTATGCCACACCCGAGAACGGCGTGGCGTGGCGCGGCGAGCGGGTCGGGCGCTTGCGCATCGCCAGCAAGTACCCGCGCGCCGCGCGCGCCTTCTTCGAGGCGCGCGGTCGACAGGTCGAGGTCATCGAGCTGAAGGGTTCCGTCGAGCTGGCCCCACAGGTGGGGCTGGCGCACGGCATCGTCGATCTGACCAGCTCCGGCGCGACCCTGCGCGAGAACGGCCTCGTCGAGCGCGAAGAGGTGGCGCGCTGCAGCACGCGCTTCGTAGCCAACCGCGCTGCCCACAAGCTGCGCGGCGACGAGGTGGCCGCCCTGCTCGAGCGCCTGCGCGAAGCGGTCGAGCCTGACGGGTCACGAGAGATCACATCTGCGAAGACATCACCAGAGATGCGCGTGTGAGATCGTCGAACGGCCTCCGGTCGGCAGACAGCGCCCGACCGGTCGAGGGAGTTGATGTGGCATGAGGCGACTGGTTTGCACCGATGTGCGCGAGACGGTCGCCGAGCTGCGCTCGACGGCGCCGCGGTCGGATGATGTGCGCCGCGTGGTCGCCGCTATCCTGGGCGACGTGCGCCGCCGGGGCGACACCGCTCTGCGCCGACACACGGAGCGCCTCGATGGCGTCACCCTGCCGTCGCCGATCGGCGTGTCCGAAGCGGCGATGCGGGAGGCGCTCGCCGCGCTTGCGCCCGAGTTGCGTACGGCGCTCGAGACAGCCGCGGCCAACGTGCGCGCCTACCACGAGCGCGAGGCGCCCACGTCGTGGCGAGAGACCCTCGCGCAGGGTCAGGTTGTCGGCCAAGAGGTCATCCCTCTTGATGTGGCCGGTCTCTACGTGCCGGGCGGTTTGGCGAACTACCCGTCGAGCGTACTGATGACGTCGATACCGGCGCGAGTGGCCGGAGTCGGGCGTCTGGTTGCCTGTTCGCCACCGCGCCCGGGCGGCGGCGTCGCCTCCGGCGTCGCCGCCGCCTGCGCGCTGCTGGGCGTCGATGACCTGTTTCCTGTGGGCGGCGCGCAAGCGGTGGCCGCCATGGCCTTCGGCACCGAGAGCGTGCCGCGCTGCGACATCATCGTCGGGCCCGGCAACGCCTACGTGACCGAGGCCAAGCGTCAGGTCATGGGCGAGGTCGCCATCGACAGCCTCGCCGGCCCAAGCGAAGTGGTGATCGTCGCCGACCGGCGTGGGAAGCCCGCGTGGCTGGCGGCCGACCTGCTGGCACAGGCCGAGCACGGCGCGGGCGCCATGGGGGCCCTGCTCGACATCGGCGGTGCGCTCGGCGACGCCGTGCAGGCTGAAGCCGAGACGCTGGCCGGCGAACTGGGCATGGCGACCGACGGCGCGGCCGTTGTGGCCGTGCCCGACCTCGACACGGCCATCGCGCTGGTCAACGAGTTCGCCCCCGAACACCTCGAGCTGCACCTGCGCGACGCTGAGGCCGTGGTGCCGCGCATCCGCAACGCCGGCGCCATCTTCGTCGGTCCCGACACGGCCACAGCCTTCGCCGACTACGCGGCCGGCACCAACCACGTGCTGCCGACCGCCGGTGCCGCCCGCTTCGCGCAGGGTCTCTCGGTCGTGGACTTCCAGAAGCGCGTGGGTGTCGTACGTATGGACCGAGCCGCCGCTCGGTCGCTGGCGACACCCGTAGCGGTCGTCGCCGAAGAAGAGGGCCTGCCCGCGCACGCGCGCTCGGTGCGGCTGCGGGCTCGCGACGGGGAGGTTTGACCATGACGAGTGAGCGCCGCGCTACGGTGCGGCGGCGTACCAGTGAGACCGACGTTGAGGTGCGCCTCGACCTCGACGGTGCGGGCCGCACCGACGTGGGCACCGGTATCGGCTTCTTCGACCACATGCTCGAGCTCCTTGGTCGGCACGCCGGCTTCGACCTGACGGTGCGGGCAGAGGGCGACCTCGAGGTCGACCAGCATCACACGGTCGAAGACGTCGGCCTCGCCCTCGGCGCCGCGCTCAGGCAGGCCTTGGGTGAGAAGCGCGGCATCAGGCGCTACGGGTTCTTCTTGCTGCCGATGGACGAGGCGCTCGCGCAGATCGCCCTCGACCTGTCGGGGCGCCCGTACCTCGTCTACGACCTCGAGTTGAGCGGCGTGCAGATCGGCGGTTTCGACGCCGACCTCACGAGCCACTTCCTGCGCTCGCTGGCCACCGAGGCGGGCATGACGCTGCACGTGCGGCTGCTCGCCGGGACCGACCCGCATCACGTCGTCGAGGCCGTGTTCAAGGGTCTCGCGCGAGCGCTGGCGGTGGCGTGCGAGCGGCACGGGCGTGACGATGCCGTACCTTCGACGAAAGGCGTGCTCTGACGAACGTCCTCGTCATCGACTACGGGATGGGCAACCTCGCCAGCGTGGCGAAAGGGCTCGAGCGCGCCGGCGCGGCGGTGCGCCTGTCGGCCGAGCCGACAGTGGTCCGCCGCGCCGGCGCGCTCGTCCTCCCCGGCGTCGGCGCGTTCCGCGACGCCGTGGCGCGCTTGCGCGAGAGCGGTTTGGCCGACGTGCTGCTGGCGCGCCTGCGCGCCGGCGTGCCTCTGCTCGGCGTCTGTCTCGGTCTACAGCTCCTCTGCGAGCGCAGCCTCGAGGGTGGCGACTGGCAGGGGCTGGGCGTTTTCGGCGGTACGGTCGAGCGCATCGAGACCGGCGACCCCGGGCTCAAGGTGCCGCACATGGGCTGGAACACCGTCGAGGTCCGGGCGGCCGGCGAGCCGATGTTCGCCGGCGTGGGCGGCAGCCACTTCTACTTCGTGCACTCCTACGCCGTTCGGCCCTCCGACGAGAGCGTCGTCGCCGGCGTCACCGACTACGGGGGCGAGCGCCCGGCTGCGCTGGTGCGTGGGCCTGTCTGGGCCGTGCAGTTCCACCCCGAGAAAAGCTCGCGCGCCGGTCTGCGACTGCTGGCCAACTTCGTTGCCATGGCGGACGGCGCGAAGCGCTCACCTCTGCGCTCGCGCCTGACGACCACTGAGGGTGAGACGAGCGCCGAGAGCGGCACGAGCGCATACCCGACAAAGGCGACCGGCACGAAGACAAGCGGCACCAAGGCAGGCGCCGCGACCACACGCGACACGACGAAGAACCCGACAGGGAGCGAACCGTGAGACTGTTCCCCGCGATCGACATCCAGCAAGGGCGCGCCGTGCGGCTGCGCCGCGGCGATTTCGAGCAGGCGACCGTGTTCGGCGACGATCCCGTCGCGCTGGCGCGCGAGTGGCGGTCGCAGGGAGCGCAGGCGTTGCACGTCGTCGACCTCGACGGGGCCCGCGAGGGACGGCTCGTCAACATCGACCTCGTCACGGCCATCGCCGAGGCGGTCGACGTGCCCGTCCAGTACGGCGGCGGCGTGCGCAGCAGCGACGCTCTCAAGCGCGTCGCCGCGAGCCCGCTCGAGTGGGTCATCCTGGGCACGAGCGCGGTCACCGACACCGACTTGCTCGGCGAGGCGTTGGCGCTCCTCGGCGACCGTCTCGTGATCGGCGTCGACTGCGAGCAAAGCATGGTCGCCACGCACGGCTGGCAAGAGCGCTCGGAGATGAGCGCCCAGCGCTTCGTGCGCGCGCTCGAGAGCAAGGGCGTGCGCCGTATCGTCTACACCGACGTGTTGCGTGACGGCATGCTCGAGGGCCCGAACCTCGAAGGTCTGCGCGAACTGGCCTCCTCTACGAGGCTCGAGATCGTCATGTCCGGCGGCGTCTCGACCCTCGACGACCTGCGCCGCATCCGGCGCGCGGCGCCCAATGTCGTAGCCGTGATCGTCGGCCGGGCGCTCTACGAGGGGGCGTTCACGCTCGCGCAGGCGACGGCAGTGCTCGAAGGAGCCTCCGGCGCGTCGGGCTAGAATCACGTCATGTTGACCAAGCGCGTCATTCCTTGTCTGGACGTGCGCGGCGGACGCGTCGTCAAGGGCGTCAACTTCGTCGATCTGCGCGACGCCGGCGACCCGGTCGAGATGGCGGCGTTCTACGACCGCGAAGGGGCCGACGAACTGGTCTTCCTCGACATCACCGCCTCGCATGAGCGTCGCGACATCATGGCCGAGCTGGCGGCGCGCTGCGCGGAGCAGGTCTTCATCCCGTTCACGATCGGAGGCGGCCTGCGCGGCGAAGACGACGTGCGCCGTATCCTGGCGGCCGGTGCCGACAAGGTCTCCCTGAACACGGCTGCGGTCGAGGAACCCGAGCTCATCAGGCGTTGCGCGCAGCGGTTCGGTGCGCAATGCGTCGTGCTCGCCGTCGATGCCAAGCGCCGCGCTTGCGGCGAGGCGGGAGACGACGAGCCGTCCTGGGAAGTGTACGTGCACGGCGGGCGCACGCCCACCGGGCTCGACGCTCTCGCCTGGGTGCAGCGGGCCGTCGCACTGGGAGCGGGGGAGATTCTGGTCACGAGCATGGACCGCGACGGCACGCGCAACGGCTACGACCTCGAGCTGACGCGTGCCGTCGCGCGCGCGGCCGCGGTGCCGGTCATCGCCTCCGGCGGCGCCGGCGCTCTCGAGCATCTCGCCGAGGCGTTGAGCGTCGGCGAGGCCGACGCCGTCTTGGCCGCCAGCATCTTCCACGACGGCACCTACTCGGTGGCGCAGGCGAAGGCGTTCCTCGCGGGACGAGGACTGCCCGTGAGGCCGACGGCCAGGGGTCGTGACTCGTCGTGAGCGAGCGCGCGCAGCAGCGTATCGATCTGGCGGCGCTCTCGCCGAAAGACTCGCTCAGGCTCGTCGGCGATCTCGCGGCGGCGCGCTTGGCGTGCTTTCCCACCGACACCGTCTACGGGGTCGGCGGCCTGCTGGGGCGCTCGGTCGGTGAGGCGGTCGTCGCGGCCAAGGGGCGTGACCCCGGCAAGCCCCTCCAGGTGATCTTCCCGTCGCTCGAGCTGCTGATCGAGACCGTCGAGCTCGGCCGGAAGCTTGTCGAGGTCGCCCGCAGGCTGTTGCCCGGGCCCTTCACGCTTCTCGTTCCCTATCCCTCTGGCTTCGAGTACCCGCCGCCCGGCACGGTCGAGGTCGAGTCGCGTGGGCTCGGCTTCAAGCGTGGGGCACACTCGGTCGCGACGCTGGGCATCCGCGTGCCGCGCTGGCCCGACGCCGCTCGCGTCATGGGGGCGCTGCGCTTTCCTCTGCTGGCCTCGAGCGCGAACCCGAGCCGCGGCTCCGACTCGCGCAGCCTGGACGAGGTCGATGCCGGCTTGCGCGCGGCTTGCGACCTGCTTCTCGACGGCGGCGCGGTAGACGGGCGGCCCTCGACGGTGATTGACTTCTCGGGGTACGAGCACGGTCGCGGTTGGCGCATCCTGCGCGAGGGGGCGTTTGGCGAAGCCCAGGTTCGTGAGATGTTGGAACGGGAACGGAAGGATTTGCCGGAGCCATGAGAACCTATCGCTTCTTTCAGGTCGATGTGTTCACCGACCGTGCGTTCGCCGGCAACCCTCTCGCGGTGTTCCCCGAGGCAGCCGGCCTCAGTGCCGAAGAGATGCAAGCCATCGCTCGCGAGATGAACGTCTCCGAGACCACGTTCGTCACGCCGCCCGAAGGTCAGGGCGACGTGCGCGTGCGCATTTTCACGCCGGGCCGAGAGATCCCTTTCGCCGGCCACCCGAGCATCGGCACGGCGTGCACGGTCGTGCGCCTCGGCATGGTCCCGACCGACGAGCCGATCACGCGCGTCGTCTTGGGGCTCGGCGTCGGGCCCACTGCCCTCGAGGTGACGGTGCGCGGTGGTCAACCGGTCAGCGCCGTGCTGCACCAGGGCGTGCCCGAGTTCGGCGAGGAGATCCCGCGCAAGGAGGCCGCCGCCGTGCTCGGCCTGCAAGAGAGCGACCTGCACGAGGAGCTGCGCCCCTGGGGTGTCTCGACCGGCCTGCCGTACGCCGTCATCCCCCTGCGCAACACGCGCACCCTGGCGCAGGCGTGGTTCCGTCTCGACATCCTGAGCGACTTCGAGCGCCGCTACGGCGACCTGTACCCGTTCGCTCTCACCGGCGACGACGAGCCGTTCGCCGAAGCGCGCTGCTTCGGGCCCAACGAGGGCATCCTCGAGGACCCGGCCACCGGCAGCGCGGCCGGCCCGCTAGCGGCTTACCTGGCGCGCGAGGGCGTGCTGCCTCTGGGCGTGCGGCGCGTGCTGGCGCAGGGAGGCCACACCGGACGTCCCAGCGAGCTGGTCGTCTCGGTTCTGGGCGAGAGGGGGCACATCGACGACGTGCTGGTCGAGGGCGCTGTCGTGCCGGTGCTCTCGGGTGAGGTGAGCTTCTGACGCCTCGGTCCCGGCTCGGACCAGACCTCTGAGATGCCGGCCGCCGCTCGCGGAGGCGGGCTTGCCGCTGCGCGACCGACACGACGGGCGGGTGACAGCGTCTGACTGAACTCCGGCGCGGGCTTCCCGGGTCGATGGGCTTCCCGGATCGTCGACCGCGGCCACCGCCTGCGCTTTGGTACAATCGGCCGCGTGAAGTGGCGCGCCGGCGGGGCTGTACCGCGCCGGCCGGCGGTCAGTGTAAGCCAGGGAGAAAGGGACCGAAGATGAGGATCGCCGCCGGGGCCGACCACGCCGGATTCGCGCTCAAGCAGGTCGTCGTGGCGCGGCTGCGGGCAGCCGGTCACGACGTCGTCGACGTGGGCACGGGCGCTGCCGAGCTCTCCGTCGACTACCCGCTCTATGCGCATGCCGTGGCGGCGGCCGTAGAGCGCGGCGAGGTCGACAGGGGTTTGCTGGTCTGCGGAACGGGGCTGGGCATGTGCATGGCTGCCAACCGCCACCACGGCGTGCGCGCCGCCGACTGCTTCACGCCACAGCTTGCCGACATGGCGCGCCGCCACAACGACGCCAACGTGTTGTGCCTGGCCGGCCGCCTCCTCGACGAGTCGCAAGCCTGGGAGATCGTGACCACCTGGCTCGAAGCACCGTTCGAGGGCGGGCGGCACGCGCGACGTGTCGCGGCCATCGACGACACGGGCGCCGGCGCGCGCGTGGCGCGCGCCGGCGCCCCGACCACCGAGGCCTCCCGTGGGTGACGTCGTTCGGCGGTGGTGGGGCGAAGCGCTGGCCGAGCTCGACCCCGAGGTCGGCCAACTGATCGGCGACGAGCTGGTGCGCCAGCAGTCGACGCTCGAGCTCATCGCCTCCGAGAACCTCACCAGCCGCGCCGTGCTCCAGGCTCAGGGTTCGGTGCTCACCAACAAGTACGCCGAGGGCTATCCCGGGCACCGCTACTACGGCGGCTGCGAGGTGGTCGACAAGGTCGAGAACCTGGCCATCGAGCGCGCCAAGCAGACGTTCGGCGCCGAGCATGCCAACGTGCAGCCGCACTCGGGCTCGTCGGCGAACATCGCCGTGTACGCGGCGCTGCTGCAGCCGGGCGACACGGTGCTGGCGATGGAGCTGGCGCACGGCGGCCACCTTACGCACGGCTCGCCGGTCAACTACTCGGGACGCACGTATCACATCGTGCCCTACCACGTGCGACGCGACACCGAGACGATCGACTTCGACGAAGTCCGCACCCTGGCGCACCAGCACAGGCCCAGGCTGATCATCGCGGGCTACAGCGCCTACCCGCGCACTATCGATTTCGCCGCCTTCCGCGAGATCGCCGACGAGGTGGGCGCGCTGCTCATGGTCGACATGGCGCACATCGCCGGCTTGGTCGCCGCCGACGTGCACCCCAGCCCGATCCCCTACGCCGACGTCGTGACCACGACCACGCACAAGACGCTCGCCGGCCCACGGTCGGGCGTGATCCTGTGCCGCAAGGAGCATGCCCGGGCGGTGGACCAGGCGGTCTTCCCGGGTCTCCAGGGCGGTCCGCTCGAGCACGTCATCGCCGCCAAGGCCGTCTGCTTCAAGGTGGCGCAGAGCGAAGCGTTCAAAGCGCTGCAGCGCCGGGTGGTCGCCAACGCCAAGGTCTTGGCCGCGGCGCTGGCGGCGGGCGGTCTGCGCATCGTGTCCGGCGGCACCGACGTGCACTTGGCGCTGGTCGATCTGCGCGGCACAGGCCTCACCGGCCTCGACTGCCAGCGGCTGCTTGAGCGCGTACGCATCACGGTGAACAGGAACGCCGTGCCGTTCGACACCGCGCCCCACTCGGTGGCCGGCGGCATGCGCGTGGGCTCGGCGGCGGTCACGACCCGTGGGTTCACCGAGGCCGACATGGAGGAGACGGCGCGCCTCGTGCTGCGTGCCGTCGCCGCCGGCGACGACGAGAGCGTCCTCGATGAGGTCGAGCACGATGTGCTGGCGCTCATGGCACGCTTCCCGGTGTACGACGTTCCGCCGTCCGAGCTCCCGTGAGCCGATGAGCTCCGGCGAGCCAGGCGAAGAGATCGTGACCCCCGCGGGTGGGCAGGTCGACCTCTCGGCCGCTCGCTCGCGGCCGACCTGGCATGAGTACTTCCTCCAACTCGCCCGCCAGGCGGCCACCCGGTCGACCTGCCTGCGCCGCCAGGTCGGCGCCGTGCTGGTGCGCGACAAGCGTATCCTGGCCACAGGTTACAACGGCGCCCCTCGCGGTATCGCTCACTGCCTCGACGTGGGTTGCCTGCGCGAAGAGCTGGGCGTGCCCTCGGGCGAGCGCCACGAGCTCTGCCGGGCCATCCACGCCGAGCAGAACGCGATCATCCAGGCGGCCATTCACGGGGTGGCCATCGACGGGGCGACCCTGTACTGCACGCATCAGCCCTGCATCCTCTGCGCCAAGATGATCATCAACTGCGGGGTGAAAGAGATCTTCTTCGTCGAGGGCTACCCGGACGAGATCTCGCTGGCCATGTTCGCCGAGGCCGGCGTGGTGATCCATCAGGAGGACTTGCCATAGGCAGCTTGCTGGATGCGCCCACCGCGATCCTGCTTGCCGTCTTCGGTTTCGTGCTCGCGGCGAGCATCGTCTATCTGGTGACACCGGTGGCGAGCTGGATCGCGCGGCGGACCGGTATCGTCGTGTTGCCCAAGGAAGAGCGGCATATGCACCGGGTCACCATGCCGCTTCTCGGTGGCCTGGCGATGTACGTCGGTGTGGTCGTGCCGACGCTCGCACTGGTGAACATGGAGCCGGCCACGAAGGCGATCCTCGTCGGCGGAACGATCATCGCGGTCGTCGGTCTGCTCGACGATCTTCTCGACATCAAGCCCCTGGTGAAGTTCGCGGGTCAGGTGCTCGCTATCGCCGCGATGCTCTACCTGAACGTACGCATCGCGCGCTTCACCTTCCCGCTGACCGACGACTCGATCGCCCTGAGCCCGTTCGTCTCGTTCCCGCTCACGGTCCTGTGGATGGCGACGATCATCAACATGGTCAACTTCATCGACGGCCTCGACGGTCTCGCCGCGGGCGTGTGCTCGATCGCGTCGCTGACCTTCGCCGTGATCGCCCTCTCGCTGGGCCGGGGTACGATGGGGATCACCGCCGCCATCCTGGCGGGCGCGACGCTGGCTTTCCTGCGTTTCAACTTCTACCCGGCCAGCATCTTCATGGGCGACACGGGATCGATGCTGCTGGGCTACGTGCTCGGCGTGATCAGCGTGCAGGGAGTGCTCAAGGGCGCCGCGACGGTGGCGCTGATCTTCCCGCTGCTCGTGCTCGGCGTGCCCTTCCTCGACCTCTTCCGCATCGTCGTGCACCGCTGGCGCGAGGGCGTGCCCTTCTACGCGGCGGGAAGCGACCACGTACACCACACCCTGGTCCTCGAGGCGGGCTTCTCGCAACGTCGCGCCGTGCTCCTGCTCTACGGCTGGTGCGTGTTGCTGAGCGGCCTGGCGCTGGCGATGCGCTGGCGCTCGCTGCTGTGGACCGGCGCTCTCGGCGTGGCGGCGATCCTCGTGACCCTCTACATGGTGCGCCTGCTCACGCGCTACCGCCGCGGCAGGCGTCGCTCCGGCAACCCGACGTCCGACGCAGTGGGCGGCGAAGTGACGGAGAGCGGTCGAGAGGTCGAGCGCACGCTGTCGCTGGCCCCGCGGTCGATTCGGGCGCGAGAGAAGCGTCCGCGCCGGAAGGGCACGTGAGCGGCTCCGCGCCGGGAGGCACGGAGACGGGTCTACGGCGGCCGGGCGCCCGAGCGGCGGTGCCGTTCGCCGCCAAGGCGGGTAGAAGGAGTGTGAGGGACGGCGGTTTTCGACATTCTGTCACATCACGGGTGCACGTACCCCCAGGCGTATGCTCGCCGTCCTTGTCGTCTGACAGAAAGGTCGGTATACTGTGCGGCGCGAGAAGCCCGGTCAGAGGGGTTCGGGCGGGGGTTCGAAGAAATCCCCTGCTCAGGGTGAGTCGATCGCCTTCATGATGCTTGCCGGCATCGCTGTTGGCGTGGCGGTCGGGTACGGTGTCGACTGGCTCGTGAAGACGTTCCCGCTGTTCACGGTTGTCGGAGTCTTCGCTGGTTTCGGGTTGGCGCTTTACGCCGTGTTCCTCGAGACGAAGTGAATGTGGCCCGTGTGTCCATAGGCGGGCGGATGAAGGTGGCAGCATCAGTCGGGATACGATAATCGTCGCGATCCTTGCCGGCGCCGCGGCGCTGTGCGGGGTCACGGCCTCTGCTCTGGGACGTCACACGGGTGTCGCTGCCTTGGGCGCGGCGCTCGTTCTGCTGTACTGGGTCGTCGAGCGCACGAGTGCGCGGCTGGGCCGGCGCGGCAGCTTCGTTCACGGGGTGGTTGTCGGCGTGGCCGGGATGATCCTCAGGCTGGCTTTGGTGCTCGGCGCCCTGGTCGGCGTCGGCCTGCTCGACCGACCGGCTTTCCCCGACGCCGCGCTGTCGTTCCTGGCTACCTACAGCCTCTATCAGGTCGTGCGGCTGCTGGCGCATCCGGCGCTACCGCGGCGGCCGGGTGAGCCGCGTGGGGAGACCGTGAAGCATGGCTGAGAGGACGGCAGCGATCTCGTCCGCTGTGCGCGCCAAGCGCAGACTGCCCCGGCTTCTGTGGGCCGTCGTCGTCCTCGTACCTCTCGTTGTGCTGGCGCTGCTGCCCGGGGGGGTCAAGCAGCAGTTCGAGATCGCGCAAGAGTTCGATCTCCACCCGATCGTCAAGCTGCCCAAAGTTGGGCCCATTGACCTCTCGATCACCAAGGCCGTGATCTACTTGTGGATCACGACCGGGGTCATCTGTCTCATCGCCCTCGTCATCAACCGGTCGCTCAAAGCGCAGCCCGGTAGGTTCCAGTACTCGATCGAGTTCCTCTACGAGCTCGCTCGCGACGGCATCGCCGGATCGGTGATGAAGAGCGGCCGCGACACGTGGTTCCCTTACATCGGCAGCGCCTTCTTCTTCGTTCTCACGGCCAACCTGGTGGGACTGGTGCCGTTGCCCTTCGGCGAGCATCACCAGCTTGCCTTCTACGCCGCCACCGGCAACCTGAACGTCACCATCATGCTGGCTCTCTTCACCTTCCTGTTCACGCACTACGCCGGCGCGCGCAAGAACGGGCCGGTCACCTACGTGCGCAACTGGATGCCCAAGGGGGCGCCACCGGTGCTGCGCGAGTTCATCTTCGTCATCCACATCGTCAGCGAGATCTTCCGCCTGGTCTCGCTCTCCGTGCGACTCTTCGCCAACATGGTCGCCGGTCACGCCATCCTGGCGGTGTTCTTCGCCATGGCCCTGATCTTCCAGAACTACCTGATCGCGGTCGTGCTGCAGGGCGGCTCGGTGCTGATCTACCTCTTCGAGATCTTCGTGGCCGTGATCCAGGCCTTCATCTTCTCGATCCTCTCCGCCGTGTACATCGGCGGGGCGCTCGATCAGGAGCACTGACAACAAACGGATATGCCGAACGTGGACGCAGGAGGTCACTGAATGGATGCTTCAGCCGCCAAGTTGCTGGGAGCCGGCTTGTCGATTGGTCTTGGGGCACTCGGTCCTGGCCTCGGCTTGGGCTTCTTGATCGGCAAGGCCCTGGAGGCCATCGCCCGGCAGCCCGAGGTGTCGGGCGACATCCGCACCAACATGTTCATCGGCATCGGCGTGACCGAAGCCGTGGCGCTGTACGCCTTCGTCGTCGCCCTCATCCTCATCTTCGTCGCCTAAAGCACGTGACCATCGTTCGGCAGAACGGCAACGAGGAGGGCCATGCTTAACCTGTCGTGGGGTCTCATGGTGTGGACCCTCATCACCTTCGGCGCTTCCCTGTTCATCTTGTGGAAGTACGCGTTCGGGCCGGTGCAGCGCATCATCGACGAGCGCCGCGCGCGCATCCGCGAGGGCTTCGAGGCTGCGGAGGAGACGCGCGAAGAGGCGGCCAGGCTGCTCGCCGAGTACAAGGAGACGCTCGCCAGGGTGCGCGGCGAGGCTGAGGAGATCCTCGCGCGCGCGCGCAAGACGGGCGAGTCGACGAGGGTCGAGATCCTGGCCGAGGCCAAGGCGCAGGCCGATCGCCGCGTCGAGCAGGCGCGCCAGCAGATCGAGCGCGACACGCGTGCGGCGTTGCGCGGGATCAAGGGTCAGGTGGCCGATCTTGCCATGCTGGCCGCGGAGAAGGTCACCGCGAAGAGCCTCACCGAAGCCGACCACGCGCGCCTCATCGACGAGGCGCTCGAGGGCGTCGTGTTCGACGACATCGAGCCGGAGCGCGACTAGGTGGCCGACGAGAAGAGCGGGCGAGTCTACGCAGAGGCTCTCTTCCAGGCTGCGCTCGACGCTGGAAGCGTCGCGCGCACGACTGCCGGCCTGCGCGCTTTCGCCGATGCGCTCGACACCTCGGCGCCGCTGCGCACCGTTCTCTTCAACCCGCAGATCGACGAGTCGGCCAAGGCGCGGGTCGTCGGCGAGCTCACCAGAGACGCCGACAAGCTCGTCGCCAACACGCTGCGCCTGCTACTCGACAAGGGGCGTATCGGGGTCGTCGGTGAGCTGCGTGAGGAGTTCGATCGGCTGGCCGCCGAGCAGGCTCACGTCGTCGATGTCGAGGTGGTCTCGGCGGTGCCGCTCGGCGGTGCGGCCGAAGACGCTGTGGCGGCGCGCATCGAGCAGGCGACGGGCAGGCATCCACGGCTCGACAAGCGGGTCGACCCGGCCATCATCGGTGGCCTCGTGCTGCGTATCGGCGACACCATCGTCGACGGGAGCGTGCGCTCCCGTCTCGACCAGTTGAGACAGAGACTGCGTACCGCAGAAGTGAGAGGTGGCGACCAGTGAAGCTTCGTCCCGAAGAGATCGCCTCGGTCCTCAGGTCCCAGATCGAGAACTATCAGGCCGAGGTCGAGGTCGAGGAAGTCGGCACCGTCCTCGAGGTCGGGGACGGCATCGCCCGCATCTACGGCCTCAGGAACGCCGTGGAAGCCGAGATGCTCGACCTGCCCCATGGTGTGACCGGCCTGATCCTCAATCTCGAAGAAGACAACGTCGGCGCAGTGCTGCTGGGCGAGGACACGCTCATCAAGGAGGGCGATCTCGTCAAGCGCACCGGCAAGGTGCTGCAGGTGCCGGTCGGCGACGCGCTGGTCGGGCGCGTCGTGAACCCGCTGGGCGAGCCGCTGGACGGCAAAGGGCCGATCGAGGCCGGCGCCTTCAGGCCGGTCGAGTTCAAGGCCCCCGGCGTGGTCGACCGCCAGCCGGTGAGGGAGCCGCTGCAGACCGGCATGAAGGCCATCGATTCGATGATCCCCATCGGTCGCGGTCAGCGCGAGCTGATCATCGGCGACCGCCAGACCGGCAAGACGTCGATCATCGTCGACACGATCATCAACCAGAAGGGCCAAGACGAGATCTGCATCTACGTGGCCATCGGCCAGAAGGCCTCGACGGTCATGCAGGTCGTGCAGAAGCTCGAGGAGTACGGCGCGATGGAGTACACCATCGTCGTCGCCGCGACCGCCTCGGCGAGCGCCCCGCTCAAGTACCTGGCGCCCTACTGCGGCGCCGCCATGGGCGAGTACTACCTCTACAACGGCAGGCACGCCGTCGTGTTCTACGACGACCTCTCGAAGCACGCCGACTCCTATCGCCAGATGTCGCTCCTGCTGCGCCGTCCGCCGGGTCGCGAGGCCTTCCCGGGCGACGTCTTCTACCTGCATTCGCGGCTCCTCGAGCGCTCCTGCAAGCTCAGCGACGAGCTGGGAGGCGGCTCGCTGACGGGCATCCCGGTGATCGAGACGCAGGCCGGCGACGTCTCGGCCTACATCCCGACCAACGTCATCTCCATCACCGACGGGCAGATCTTCCTGCAGACCGACCTCTTCTACTCGGGCGTGCGGCCGGCCATCAACATCGGCATCTCGGTGTCGCGGGTCGGCGGCTACGCGCAGGTCAAGGCTATGAAGCAGGTGGCCGGCCGGCTGCGCATCGACCTCGCCCAGTACCGCGAGCTCGAGGCCTTCGCGCAGTTCGGCTCCGAGCTCGACGAGGCGACGAAGAAGACCCTGGCTCGCGGCGCACGCATGGTCGAGGCTCTGAACCAGCCGCGCTTCCGGCCCATGCCCGTCGAGGAGCAGGTGGCGGTCATCTTCTGTGGCACCCAGGGCTACCTCGACGACGTACCGGTCGAGCGGGTGCGCGACTTCCTCGAGGGCCTACGCGACCACTTCAGGGGACCGCGCGGCGATCTGCTGCGCCGGCTGGCCGAGAGCAAAGAGCTCACCCCGGCGATCGAAGAGGCGCTGCGCGCCGCCATCGACGAGTACCATCGCAGTTTTGCGACCGAGGCAAGCGGACCGGAGGCGCCGGCGCCGCAGTCCGCGGTCGCGGCCGGCGGCGGTGAGGGCGACGCGGCCGGCGCCGACGATGCCGACGGCGCGGCGCAGGAGCGGCAGTCTTAGGTGGCGACGCTGCAAGACATCCGCCGGCGCATCGGCTCCACGCAGAACACGCGTAAGATCACCAAGGCCATGGAGATGGTCTCGGCGGCTCACCTGCGCCGCGCTCAGGCGCGCATCGAGGCCTTGCGCCCGTACGCTATCGACATGGTCGAGATGATGCTCGACCTGGCGACTTACGCCGACGAGTCGGGGCGGTATGCGTTGTTGCGCGAGCACAAGCAGGAGAAGGCCGCGGCCCTCGTGGTCGTCACCGGCGACCGCGGCCTGGCCGGCGCCTTCAACGCCAACGTCATCCGCAGGGCCGTCGAGGTGCAACGCGCGCTGACGGCGCGCGGCGTGGCCACGCGTTGGCTCGTGTCGGGCAAGAAGGGCGTGGCCACGCTGCGCTTCCGCGGGTACGAGCTCGAGCAGACGTGGACGGGCAACAGCCAGCGTCCGGGCTACTCCGACGCGCAGGCGATCGCGCGCCGCGTCATCGAACTCTACACACGGGAAGACGTCGACAAGGTCCACCTGGTATACAACCACTTCAGGTCGGCGCTCGAGCAGCGCGTGATGGACGTGGTCGTGCTGCCCATCCGGCGCGAGGAGGTCTATCGCGAGGGCCGCGAACGCGGGCCCGTGACCTACCTCTACGAGCCCGGCGCGGCGACGATCTACGAGCGCTTGCTGCCGGCCTACGTCGAGATCGCCGTCTACCGTGCCCTGCTCGAGTCGAGCGCCAGCGAGCAAGGGGCGCGCATGACGGCCATGCGCAACGCCAGCGACAACGCCGAGGAGATGATCGCCAACCTCACGCTGGCCATGAACCGCGCCCGCCAGGCTTCGATCACGCAGGAGATCCTCGAAGTGGTCGCCGGCGCCAACGCGCTCTCGTGAACGCCCGCATCGACAGATGGAGTTGAGTGCATGAACACAGGACGGATCGTGCAGGTGATCGGCCCGGTGGTCGACGTCCACTTCCCCGACGAGCTGCCGGCCATCTACAACGCGTTGACGATCAAGCTCGATCGCGGCGAGGGCCAGGTGGTCGCGCTGGTCGCCGAGGTGCAGCAGCACCTGGGCGACGACAAGGTGCGCGCCGTGGCGATGGACTCCACCGACGGGCTGGCCCGTGGGACGGAAGTCGTCGACACGGGCCAGCCCATGACCGTACCCGTCGGCGACCAAGACCTCGGCCGCCTCATCAACGTGATGGGCGACGTCATCGACAAGGGCCCCGAGCTGACCGGTGAGCGCTGGCCGATCCACCGCCCGGCGCCCGATTTCGAAGAGCTCGAGCCGACCGACGAGGTCTTCGAGACCGGCATCAAGGTCATCGATCTCATCGCCCCCTACGTCAAGGGTGGCAAGATCGGTCTGTTCGGTGGCGCCGGCGTCGGCAAGACCGTCATCGTGCAGGAGCTCATCCACAACATCGCCACCCAGCACGGCGGCCTGTCGGTCTTCGGCGGCGTCGGCGAGCGTACGCGCGAGGGCAACGACCTCTGGCTCGAGATGAAGCAGTCGGGCGTCATCGACAAGACCGCGCTCGTGTACGGTCAGATGAACGAGCCCCCGGGAGCGCGTCTGCGCGTGGGTCTGGCGGCGCTCACCGTGGCCGAGTACTTCCGCGATATGGGCGGCCAAGACGTGCTGCTCTTCATCGACAACATCTTCCGTTTCGTGCAGGCCGGCTCCGAGGTCTCGGCGCTGCTCGGGCGCATGCCGAGCGCGGTCGGCTATCAGCCGACCCTCGCCAACGAGATGGGCGAGCTGCAGGAGCGCATCACCTCGACGAAGAAGGGCTCCGTCACCTCGGTCCAGGCGATCTACGTGCCCGCCGACGACCTCACCGACCCGGCGCCGGCGGCGACCTTCGCGCATCTCGACGCCACGACGGTGCTCAATCGCCAGATCGCGGCCAGCGGCATCTACCCGGCGGTCGACCCGCTCGACTCGGTCTCCCGCATCCTCACGCCCGACGCCGTCGGCCAGGAGCACTACGATGTGGCGACGCGCGTGCTGGAGACGCTGCAGCGCTACAAGGACCTGCAAGACATCATCGCCATCCTCGGCATGGACGAGCTCTCCGACGAAGACAGGATCGTCGTGCAGCGCGCCCGCAAGGTGCAGCGCTTCCTCTCTCAGCCCTTCTTCGTCGCCGAACAGTTTCTCGGTATCCCCGGCACATACGTGCCCGTGGCCGAGACCGTGCGCGGGTTCAAGGAGATCGTCGACGGCAAGCTCGACGACCTGCCGGAGCAGGCCTTCCTCATGGTGGGCACCATCGATGAGGCGGTCGAGCAGGGCAAGAAGCTGAGCGGATCGACGGCCGCGGCTTAAGGGTGACGCATGCCTGAAGAGCCATCCCTGCACGTTGAGATCGTCTCGCCCGACGGAGCCGTCTACTCCGGTACCGTGGCCATGGTGGTCGCGCCCGGCGTCGAGGGCGAGCTCGGCATCTTGCCACGGCACGAGGCGTTGGTCAGCCTCCTGGCGATCGGCGAGACGCGCGTCCGTCGACTCGACGGCGACTGGGAGCGTTTCGCCAGCGGCATCGGCTACCTGCAGGTGCTCTTCAACAAGGTCATGATCGTGGTCGACCAGGCCGAGCAGGCCGGCAAGATCGACGTCGAGCGAGCCCAGGTGGCGCGCAAGCGCGCCGAAGAACGGCTCGCCCTGCGCGGCGACCCCGAAGCCGAGGCCGAGGTCGACTTCTACCGCGCCGAGCTCGCGCTCAAGCGCGCCGAGAACCGGCTCAAAGTCGCCTCTCGCGCCTAGCTTGCCACGCCGGGCTCACCGCAGTGCCCCCGCGGCAGAGGGGTATACTGAAGGCCGACCTATGGACGGGTGCGCCGAACAGAACGACCGTTTGCTCCTTCAGGGAGGCCGTCCCCTCGAAGGCTGCATCACGCTCTCGGGGGCGAAGAACTCAGCTCTGAAGCTGATGGCCGCCAGCCTGCTGACCGACGAACCCTCGGTGATCCGCAACGTGCCGCGCATCGCCGACGTCTCCACGATGGCCGACATGCTGCGTGCGCTGGGCGCCGCCGTCGAGCTCGACGACGGCGAGCTGCGCATCGACGCTTCCGGCCCCCTGAGCGGCCACGCGCCCTACGAGCTGGTGCGTGCCATGAGGGCGAGCATCATCGTCATGGGGCCGCTGGTCGCCCGCCTCGGCAAGGCGAGCATCGCCATGCCGGGCGGGTGCAACATCGGCCCCCGCCGCATCGACTTCCACCTGCGTGGCCTGCAGCGGCTCGGAGCGCGGGTCGAGATCGAGCATGGGTTCATCGAAGTCCAGAGCGATGGGCTGCACGGAGGCGTCGTGGCGCTCGACTACCCCAGCGTCGGAGCCACCGAGAACCTGCTCATGGCCGCGACGGCGGCCGTCGGCGAGACGGTCATCGAGAACGCGGCGCGAGAGCCCGAGATCGTCGACCTCTGCAAGTTCCTCATGTCGATGGGGGCGCGCCTCGAAGGCGCCGGGACGAGCTGCATCCGCGTCGAGGGCGGGCGCAGCCTCCATGGCGCGACCCATGCGGTCATCGCCGACCGCATCGAGGCCGGCACGTACCTCATCGCAGGGGCGGCGTCGCGCGGCGATGTGACCGTGCACGGGCTCAACTCGCTGCATCTGGAGATGTTCCTGCAGAAGCTGCGTGCCATGGGCGTGCAGGTGGAGGAGTCCGATCGTTCCATCCGCGCCCGCTACGCCGGCCGTCTCAAGCCGGTCGACATCTCGACGCTGCCGCACCCGGGCTTCCCGACCGACCTGCAGGCTCAGGTCATGGTGCTGCTCTCGCTGGCCGAGGGCACGTCGATCGTCACCGAGAACGTCTTCGAGAATCGCTTCGCCGTGGTGGAAGAGCTGAACCGGCTCGGCGCCGGCGTCACGACCAGCGGTCATCACGCCGTCATCGCCGGTCCGCGCGCGCTGACCGGGACCGTTGTCGAAGCGCCCGACCTGCGTGGCGGAGCGGCGCTGGTGATCGCCGGTCTCGTCGCCGAGGGCGGCACCGAGATCCGCGGGGTGGCCCACATCGACCGCGGTTACGAGCGCATCGAGGCCAAGCTGAGTGCGCTGGGCGCCGACGTGGTACGGCTGTCGCACGAGGAGGTGGCGCCGGTCATACCCACGGGCTAGCGGCTGCCGGGTGCCGCAGCGGCTTCTCCCCCCATACGGTAGAATGCGCCGGGACCCGTGCGGCGGGCGCCGGCGCGACCGTGTGAAGGAGCTTGAGTAGCGTGGCTGAGTACACCAAGTACACCGTGACCGCCAAACGTGTGCGGCGCCGGTGGGTGACCATCGTGCAGTGGGTCGGTCTGGTCGCGGTCATCGCCGTCTCGTTCGGCGCGGGCACTGCCTTCGGCTGGCTCCAGCGCACGGTGGCCGAGGTTGAGCGCAACGACCCGGTCGCGGTCAGCGAGACGAAGCCGCACCTCACGACCGCCCTGAAGGGCGAGCCTGTGACCATCCTGGTGATGGGCTCGGACCGGCGCGAGAAGTCCAAGGTCGACCCGCAAGACAAGGGCCGCTCGGACAGCCTCCTGGTCATGCGCCTCGACCCGCACACGCGCAGCATCTCGATGCTCTCCATCCCGCGTGACTTGCGCGTCGATATCCCCGGCTACGGGATCGACAAGATCAACGCCGCCTACACGATCGGCGGGCCTTCGCTCACGGTGCAAACGGTCGCCGAGCTCACCGGCCTGAAGATCAACGACTTCGTCGACATCAACTTCCTCGGCTTCGTCGACATCGTCGACAAACTCGGCGGCGCCTTCATGATGGTCGACCATCGTTACTACAACCCGCCGAACAGCGGCTCCATGGCGATCGATCTGCTGCCCGGCTACCAGCGCCTCGACGGCCAGCAAGCGCTCTCGTTCGTGCGCTTCCGCCACGACCAGCAGGGCGACTTCACGCGCATGGTGCGCCAGCAGACCTTTCTCAAGGAGATGAAGCGCCAGCTCAGCCAGTCGGCGCGCTGGCAGAACTGGCGGCAGCTTTTCGGCATCATCAAGACCTTCGCCAAGCACACGGTCTCCGACATCGCGAGCCTCAACAAGCTCTACGACATGGCGAGTCTCGTGCTCAAGCTCGACACCTCGCGCGTCTACCAGGTGCACATCGAGGGCGGCACGCCGACGATCGGGGGCGTCTCGTACGTCGAGGCGACGCCGACCGAGGTACAGGCGGCGGTGCAGCAGTTCCTACACCCCGTGAAGGCCGTGCCGCCGCCCGTCGCGCCCAAACTGCCGATCGATTCGTTCACCGTCACCGTGCTCAATGGGTCCGGCCGGGCGAACATCGCCGGCACGACGGCGGCGCAGCTGCGCGCCAAAGGCTACCGGGCAGTGGTGGGTGGCAACGCCTATCCCTTCGACTACGCCGACACCGTCATCTTCACGACGAAGAGCTTCGTCGGCTATGCGCAGCGGCTCGCGGCGCTGCTGCAGACCACGAAGATCAGGGTCGTCCCTCACGGCGACAGCACGATCGAGGGGATCAGCGTCATCCTCGGCTCCGCGTACGGCGGGCAGTTTGTCGAGCCGCAGAGCGGGGCTGCGTCGCAGCAGATCGTGTACCACTCGCCGCAGGACGTGGCGAGCTGGCGGGCACTCAAGGCACAGACGCCGATCAAGCTCTCGATGCCGACGGTCTGGGCCAGCGGTCTCGGCTACGACGAGTTCCGCGCCTACACGACCCCCACGGGGCAGGGTGGCAGGGCGGCCGCCGTCGTCGTGGTGGGCACCACCGCCGACGGCTCCTACTGGGACGTCCAGGCGCTGCACTGGAAGAACCCTCCGGCGATCGCTCACCCCGACGCCGTGCGCGCGATCAAGGGGCGCGCCTACATGCTCTTCTACAACGGCGCCCATCTCCACATGGTCGCCTGGCGGGCCGGCGACACGGTCTACTGGGTCAACAACACCCTTGACGACCAGGGTCTTTCGAACGACCTCATGCTGGCGCTGGCGACGTCGTTCAAACCCGTGAAGTGAGCCTCTTGAGGGCGCTGGCGCGCCTGCTCGATGTGTGGTCCGCGCTCCTGCTCGGCGTGCTGGTGGCGCTGGGTGTGATCATCCTGCTGGCGACCCCCGGTCCCTGGCACAAGGTCGTCAGCACCCCTCGCGTGCAGATCGTCGCCCCGCCGCCCAGCGACGTGGCCGTGTTCGTCAACGGAACGCCACGCGCGAGGGCGTGCAGCGGCGTCGTCTGGCTGCATCTCAGTTACGACCCGGCGAAGTTCACGGCGATCGTGGTGCCCGCGAAGCTGCAGGGTCGCGTGTGGGGGGGCGGGTACGAGTCGCTCGATCGTATCGTGCGCGAGGCGGGGCCCGCTCCCGCGGCCACAGCTCTGCAAGAGATCCTCGGCGTCAAGATCGGTGGTTGGGTCTACTTGCGGCGCGACGGCTTGCGGGCGGCTTTTCCGGGATTCCTTCCGAGCCAAGGGACGCGGTCCAGCCGCGCCCGGCTACGCGAGTCCGGTTTCGCCTGGGACGGGAGGGGGGACGCGACGCGGCAGTTCCGCCTGCAGGCGGCCTTCCTGCGCCGTGCCCTGGCCGTCTCGTCGTTCGCAGACCTCAACCTGGTGGCCTTCGTGAACTTCGTGCTCGGCTCGCCGGCGAGCGAGACGAACATGAAGCTGCAGGCCGTCTCGGCGATCGGCGCCGTCTTGAAGCAGACGCTGCCGGGGTCGGGCCACGCGAGCGCCCTTCCGGCACGCGTGCTGGTCTACGGCGGTCACGCCCGCTGGACACCCGACCCGGAGGCTCTCTTGGCCTTCCGCCAGTCGTTCGCGTTCCCACTCACCGAGCCGCCGGTCTACGGGGCGGACGCGCGGCGGCACGTAGTGCCGCCGCGCGTCGTCGTCTTGGTCTCGCCCCTGCCGCGCTCGCTGCTCCGTGCGTACGCGGGGGGGCTTGGCCAGGCGCTGCGGGTTTCGTCGGGTCGGCGTGTCGCGGTCGACGTCGTGCCGGTGGCCTCGCCGGTGACCGCGCGCGCGGCAGCGCAAGAGGCGCTGCCGCGCACGCTGGGACGCACGCCGCCGCTGGCCGTGATCGTCGCGGTAGGAAGGGCGCCGGGTCAAGAGCCGGGACCGTTGGGCGGCGAGGTCTCGGCGCTGCTCGGCGCTGCCGTTGCGGCGGGCGAGCCCGTGCTGGTCTCTGAGGTGCCGTCGTTGCCACCGGGCGCGTGGGACGCCTGCAACGCGGCCATCGTCACGGCGGCCCACCGCTCCGGCGTGCCCCTGTCGACCGTGGCCATACCTCTGGCGGGCCTGCTGCCCAGCGCGCCGGCGCTCGACACGGCGCTCGTGCGGCGGTGGGGGAAGTTGAACGCGCTGGCGCTGGCGCGCGAGACCGCGCCGGGGCTGCTGGCGCAGCGGCTCGCGGTCGCGACGGCGCGCTTCTCCTGGTACGCGCGCACATCGACCACGGTGACCGTAGTCTCTAACGATCCGATCCGTGGTCCCTACGAAGCCGCGCTGGTCGCCAACTTCGGCTTTACGGTGAAGGTGTCGTCGTCAGCGCCGTTCGCGACCGCCGGGCGGGCGACCGTCTACTACCGGCCGGCCGATCTGGAGCCGGCGCTGGCGCTGGCCGCCGACCTGGGGCTGAGGGCAGCGGCCCTGGTGCCGACCGCAGAGGCCGTCGCCGGGCCCACTCTGGTGCTGCCGGCGCGGTGACGGCCTGCAGCAAGAACGACAAAGCGCCCTCCGGAGAGGGCGCTTTGTATGTCGACCATCGAATCGCTCACTCACCGACTCGATTGCCGGGTCGATCATCGGTTCACTCGTCGACCGACCGTCGGCTCGACCGTTGAACGCCGTGCGCTAGCTGCGACGGCGGCGCAAGAGCGTGCCGCTGCCGATCAACCCGGCGCCTGCGGCGAAGACGAGCAGAAGCTCACCGCCGGTGAACTTGAGTTCTCCCGCGGCTTGCGCGCCCGGTGACTGCAAGCTGGCGAGGTAGCTCTCAAGAACGCCTTGGATGTTGCTGTACTGCGAGTACGTCGGATTGGCCTTGATGAAATCGAGCGCAGCCTGGATCTCGGCCGCCGTGTAGTTCCCGTCGATGGTACCGTCGCCGGCGTCCTTGATGATCTTGTCGATCGTGGACTGCGAGACGGCCAATGCGACCGACGCGAAAACCAGGGTGACGGCAAGCGCGAGGATGATGATGACGATCCCGACCTTCATGCGTTCACCCCCCTTCGCTCTTTCGTGGTCCCCTCGAATACTAGCGCTCTTATACCACGGGGCGCCCACGATTGCCACAAGGCCGCCGTTCCGAAGAAGCCGCAGCGGAGCGCCTGCGCCGGCATCGCAGAGCGCGCGTTCGGGTCTGCCCCGTTCGTCGGCTCGGCATGCGGACCGGTCTCTTACGCCGCCGCGCCGGGCGGGCCGCTATAATGCGGCCATGGGGGAGGAGTGTGCACTGAGGTCGTGAGCCTGACTCCGATGATGGCAAGAGATCCGTCGGAGGGTCCAGGCAGCTCGGCGCTTCTGGCTCGCGGCTCGCTGGTGCGGCTGCTGCCGCGGCTTGGTCTGCTGGCAGCGGTCGCCGCGTTCGGCTTCCTTTCCGGAGGCTATATCTTCACGCTTGCCGCGCCCGTGGCGTTCGCGCTCGGCGGCTTGGGCCTTGCGTGGATCTGGCTCACGCGCCGCGGCGCCCGGCTGCCGTGGCCGTACCTGTTCGGCCTGGTCGCGTTGGCGGCGTTCGCACTGTGGACCGGGCTCTCGGTGCTCTGGTCGGTGGGCCCCGACCTGTCGTGGGTCTCCTTCGACTTCGCCCTTCTCTACCTGCTCGTAGCGTGGTTCAGCGGTGCCGTACCTGTCGACAAGCGGCAACTGCGCGTAACCGCTTATGGCTACGCTTGTGTGGTTTCGACCATCGCCGTCTACGCCTTGTTGGGCAAACTGATCCCCGACGTCGTGACGCACGCCCACACCTTCGCGCGTCTGAGCTCGCCGATCGGCTACTGGAACGTGCTTGCCGTGGTCATCGCGATGGCGTTCCCCATCGTGCTCGAGGCGGCGGCCCGGCGCGGTGCGCCGGCCTTGGTGCGCGCGTGCGCCGGTAGCGGCCTTGTGCTGCTGTCGTTCACCCTCTTCTTCACCTTCTCGCGCGGCGGCTTCCTCGCGCTCGCAGTGGCGCTGCTCGTCTACTTCGCGCTCTCGACATCGCGGCTGTCGAGCATGGTCTCGCTGGCGATCGCCGCCCTGCCGCCCGCCGCCGTGCTCTATCACGTGCGCGGCCTGGCGACGCTGTTCGACAGCACCACGAACGACGCCTTGCGGACCGCCCAGGGGCACACCCTCGCGCGGTGGGTGGTCGTCGCGCTCGCGCTCGCCTTCGTCTCGCAGCTCGCCGTCGCACTGGTGCACCGACGGCTGCGCTTGCCCGTCCGCGCCGTGCGGGCGGTTGGGACGGCCGTGCTCTTCGTCCTGGTCTCTTCGCTGCTCGCCTTCGGCATGTGGTACTTCCCCCGCCACGGCGGCCTTGGGGACTGGGTCAAGACGCGTTACGACGCGGTGGTGCACGACTCGGCCGACCAGGGGAACGACGCCTCGCGCTTGCTCGTCGTGAGCAGCAACGGGCGCATCGGCCTGTACCGCGAGGGGATCGAGAGCTTCCGTCGACACGAAGTGAGCGGGACAGGGGCGGGCACGTTCCGCTTCGCGAACTACCGCTATCGCGAGCAGCCGTGGATCGTGAAGCACGCCCACAGCCAGTGGATCAACATCCTCGATGAGCTGGGCGTCGTCGGCCTCGTGCTGTTTGTCGTGGCCATCGGCGGACTCCTCGTGGCGGCGTTCCGCCGGTTGTTCAGGGAGAGGAAGGACCCCGAGCGCGCCCTCTTGGCGGCCTGCCAGGCGGCGGTGGTGGCCTTCGTCTTGCACATGTCGGTCGATTGGGACTGGGATATGGCGGCGGCGACCGTGGGTTTCTTGCTGCTGGTCGGCACCGCGGCGGCGTACGTCGCCGTGAGAGGCACCGCGGCCGCCGCCGGAGTCGCGGCGGCGACGCCCGGCGACGATCCCGTCGACTCAGAGGCGCCGTCGCAGGGCGGCCCGACCGCCCCTGCACGGCGGCCGCCCCGGCCGATCGCGGCGCGCCTCTTCATCACCGGGATCGTCGCGCTGGCCCTCGTGAGCTGGGCCCTCCCGTACCTCGCCGAGCGGGCTGCGTCCGCTGCCGTCGACCAGGCGGGCCGGCAGCAGCTCGGCGCCGCCGCCTCCTCGGCGCGGCGAGCGAGCAGCCTTGACCCGCTCGCCGTCGACCCGCTCATCACGCTCGCGCTCGTGCAGGAGCAGCAGGGCCGGGGGCGTGACGCGCAGGCGACGCTCGACAAGGCACTGGCGCTGCAGCCGCGCAACTACCAGGTCTACTATCAGATGGGCCTGCTCGAGCTGAACGTCTTCGGGCGCAAGCGCGATGCGGCGCAGTGGTTCCGCCGCGGGCTGGCGCTCAACCCGCTCGACACGATGACGCTCTACCAGCTCGCCATCGCCGAGGGCGGGTAGGAGTCGCCGAGCTTGCCGCGAGCGCGTGCCCGGGAAGGGCGGACCGCCAGAAGCGAAACGCTAGAGGACCCGGACCTTGCGTGTGGTGCTGGTGACCACGCCCTGCCAGCTCAGGCGGTAGGTGACGGTGCTCGCCGGTTTGACCCGGGTGTTGTAGTAGCCGCCGCTGCCGGTGGCGATCGTTTTGAGGGTGCGCCAGCCCGTGGACGGGCGGTATGACTGCACGACCAGAGGCCGCCCCTTGATCCCTCCGGGGGTGCCGTTGGAGGTCACGGCGGTCGATGTCAGCCGGCCGCTCAGCTTGGCCGTCGCCCCCCGTGCGATGCTCGCCGGCGCGGCGATCGTCAGGCGGTTGCCGCGCGCGAAAGTGTACCAGGCGCGCTTGGCCGAGCCGCTCAACTTTCGGAGACCCATGTAGATGCCCTTGGGGTCGGTCGACCTGTTGGTGGGTGAGAAGTCCTTGAACTGATACCAGCACATCAGCTTGACCTGGTCGAAGCGCCCGGCGTAGGCGAAGGCGCGCTTCAGGTAGGCGGCCTGGTCGATCTGGCTGACGGATGCGCCGCCGAACACAGTGCTATACGACGTGTTGTAGCCGTACTCGGTCAGGTAGAACGGCTTGCCCTTAAAGATGTTGAGCAGGGCAGGCAGGTTCCTGAGCTGGACGGTCGTGGTGGGGTCCCGTGGAGCGGCTTCGGGCTCCATGTCCTGGCTACCGCCCGGCGTGTAGGGGTGGTGGTCGTACACGTCGAAGAACTCGGTCGCCTTCACGCCGCCGACGTCGCTTTGGGCCAGCGCCTGGGCGAAGCCTTGGGGGCTCGTGCGCGAACGGCCGTCGGTCCCCAGCGGGTCGCCGATGGGGCTCGTGGAGCCACCGACGATGAGCGCGCCGGGGTCGCCGATGGCGACGCCGTCGTGGAAGGCCTTCAGCATGGCCGCGTAGCGGTGCACCGCATAGGCATCGTCGCCGCCATAGGTTTGCGGGTAGAGGTAGACCCAGAGGTTGGGCTCGTTCCAGGGCTCGTAGGCGACCACCTTGCCCGTGAGCAGCTCTGAGAGGTGTTGGCCGAACTCGCCGAACGCGACGATGCCGTCGGCGGAGGGGGCGTAGTAGTTGCAGTACCCGTCGCTATCCTTGCCATAGGAGATGAGATTGGCGTCGTTCCAGAACGCGCGGTTGGAGGCCCATTTCGGCACGCGATAGGTGACGATGATCACCTTCAGGCCCTCGCTGCGAGCCGCGTCGACGGCCTTGACGACGTTGTCGAGGTAGCCGGTCTTCTCGGCGTTCTCGGCGTACGCGCCCTGGGCCGGCTCGGCCTGGTTCCAGTACACGTCGTAGCGCACGTACCTGGCGTTCAGCTTGGTCGCCAGTTCGTGCAGCACGGCGGCCTCGTGGCTGCTCCACGTGGCGAAGTCGAACGTGACCGCGTCGGCCAGGCCGCGCGCGACGGTGTGAGCCTGGGCCGTGTGCGGGACGACCACGGTGAAGAGCGCTGCGGCGAGAAGCAGAGGGAGCAGTCGTCTCATGTGATTCCTCTCGTAGACCCTGCACGCAGTATAGGAACAGTCCCGTACGGTGACAACTCCGCGCGCGCGTCGCTGCCGGCCGGGTGAGAAGAGCCCCTATGGTAGACTACGGGCCGTTGGCAGGCTCCTGAGCGGGGAGGATGGGCGAGCTTTGACCGAGCCAGGGAAACCGATAGGCGTCGTCGGCGTGGGCTACGTGGGGCTGGTGACCGGCGTCTGCCTTGCCCACCTCGGCCACGACATCGTCTGCATGGACCTCGACGCCGCGAAGATCCGGGCCCTGCGCGACGGGCGCATCCCCATCTACGAGCCCGGCCTCGACAAGCTCGTGGGCGACAACATCGCCAAGCTCTCCTTCACCACGTCCTACGACGAGCTGCTGACCCGCTGCCGCGTGCTGTTCATCGCCGTCGACACGCCGCCCACGGCGTCGGGCGACGCCGACCTCTCGCGCGTCCGTCGCGTCGTCGACGAGATCGCCGCGCATGGCGGCGAGCGTGTGCTCGTCATGAAGAGCACCGTCCCGGTGGGCACCGGCGAGCACGTCACCGCCGACCTCGAGGCTGCGGGGCTTCCCGGCATCGGCTACGTCTCCAACCCGGAGTTCCTGCGTGAGGGCGCCGCTATCGAGGACTTCCTCGCGCCCGACCGCATCGTCATCGGCGCCTTTCGTGAGGAGGATGGGGACGAGGTCGAGGCGCTCTACCGCGGCGTCGATGCGCCCGTCGTGCGCACGTCCGTGCCGACGGCCGAGATGATCAAGTACGCCTCCAACGCCTTCCTCTCGACCAAGATCTCGTTCATCAACGAGATCGCCAACGTATGCGAGGCCGTCGGAGCGGACGTGCGCGAGGTCGCGCGAGGGATGGGTCTTGACCACCGCATCGGCGGCCACTTCCTGCAGGCGGGCATCGGCTTCGGCGGCTCCTGCTTCCCCAAGGACGTCCAGGCCCTCAAGCAGCTCGCCGGCAACTCGGGCTATCATTTCCAGCTTCTGACGGCTGTGATCGAGGTGAACCACCTGCAGAAGCGGCGCGTCATCGGCAAGCTCAAGGAGCACGTGGGGTCGCTGCGCGGCAAGAAGGTGGCCCTCCTCGGTCTCACGTTCAAACCGCACACCGACGATCTCCGCGAGGCCTCGTCCATCGTGCTCGCCGCGCGCCTGCAGGGCGAGGGCGCCAAGGTGTCGGCCTACGACCCGATGGTGCCGGGCCCTGAGCACGAGCAGTTCCGCGGCGTGACCATCTGCGCCGAGCCGCTCGAGGCCGTGCGCGGCGCCGATGCGGTCGTGCTGGTCACGGAGTGGCCCGAGTTCTCGCGCCTCGACTGGGACGCCGTGCTCGCGGCCATGCGCCGGCCGCTGGTGGTCGATGGGCGCAACTTCCTCGACGCAGGGGCGCTCGCCAGGGCGGGGTTCACCTACGAGGGTGTCGGCGTGCCCGCCGTTCGCGTGCCCTCAGCCGACGCTGTGCAGGCGAAGCAGGGCTAGGGCATGGGGCCGCCGGCATGACCGTCCGCGCCTGCCCGCAGGCCGTCGTCCTGGTCGGCGGCGAGGGGACTCGTCTGCGGCCGATCACCTCGCGGGTGCCCAAGCCGATCGCTCCGGTCGTCGGACGGCCGTTGATCACCTACATTCTCGAGAACCTCGTACGCCACGGCGTCGAGCGGGTCATCTTCTCGACCGGTTTCCTCGCCGAGGCCATTGAGGCCGAGGTCGGCGACGGCAGCCGCTTCGGGCTCGACGCGCGCTACGTGGTCGAAGACACGCCGCTGGGCACGGCCGGCGCGATCAAGAACGCCCAGCACGAGCTCGGCGACGGGTGCTTCCTGG
>Ga0315280_10001473_pt1 | contig 40452 bp, 28 predicted proteins | sample YL17G06_40_MG_FD_203697 | JGI IMG/M metagenome (GOLD analysis project Ga0315280, IMG submission 203697) | Sediment microbial communities from Yellowstone Lake, YNP, Wyoming, USA - YL17G06_40 | ecosystem: Environmental > Aquatic > Freshwater > Lake > Sediment | place: USA: Wyoming | collected...
CGGAGCGGGGGCGCTGAGTTCCCCGTTTATGTCTAGGTCATACAAAGGGCGCGCTCGCAAACCAACGCCGCCCAGTACGAGTGGTCGGCAGAAGAGCCTTATGTTTCAATGAGATGTAATCAGCCCAAGCGAGCGAACACGATTCCTTTGCTCAAAAGTCGATCGATATCTTGTAAACTCCCGCTAGATCTCGTGTGGGGTACGCTGTGTTACATCTACGGGCGGGCCAATCGTCGGGTGGGAATTGCGATATGGGATTGATGCTTCGGCTTGTCACCTTGTTCTGTGTGGCGGTCGCGAGTCTGTCCGCAACCCCGCAACTCCTGCTCGTGGATCGTTCGGGCAGCACCAAGCCCTACATGCAAGATGGCGTCCTGCCAGATTTGGTGCAAAAGGTTCGCAGGGTCTGCCGTTCCCGTGGGCGGTTGGAAGAAGCTGTCTTCGCCACTGGGGTGCAGGTAGTTGCCGAAGGGGATATGGCCACGCCACCGGAGGGAATTGGCCCAAACTGGACCTATTTGGACGAAGCTGCGAACTTTGCTATCCACGGAGGCTACCCGCTCTTCTGGGTCATCACCGACAATGTCCAGGACCAACCCGACGCGCTGGCCGGCACGCCGGCAGGAGGCATTGCCCCGGATGCCGGGCAAACCAAGAAATTTTACGACCGCCTGCGAGGCGACCGGGTGCAGCGGGTGGTGATCTTTCCCATTCTGCATGAGCCTGGTCGGCCTGGCTTGGCGGTCTATGCCATTTTGCTGGCGCCTGCTTGGCGGGAAGAGTTCGACGCCGAGGTTCAGCAGTTTGTGGCAGAAGCCCGCACATACCAGGCCGAACCATTACTCATGAAGCCACTTGACCGCGAGGCCTTCGAGGTGGAGTACCTGGATATGCCGGCGGTCAAGAAAGGCAAGGTGATTCACCAGGCCGGGCAGTACATGAAGGAGAAGTTTCGCGTTGGCTTCCGCTCCCACTACGGGCACTTGTGCATCCAGAGTGCGGTCATTCGTCAACCCACCGAGGAGGAAGCCCGCCGGGCGCAGTTGGAACAGATGGTGGATTTCCCTCCGATCACGCTGCTGCACCCAGAGCACATCCTGGTGAACGCTACCCCGACAACCATGGACGCTATCTGCCCAGGCCAAACGTCGGCGCTGCACATCGTGGAGGTGGACTTCGGCCGGGTCAAGCTTCATCCTGGGTGGCGCGCCGCCCTGCAGGCGGCTATCGGCCGGCCACGCGCTGACATTAACTACGACGTCCCCCTGATGATCACGGTTGAGCAAGCGGCCTACCGGTTCGGACAGGCCTTCCTGGCGAAATACAACGCCGCCTCCCTCGCGGAAGCCAGGCAAACCGGCAAGGTTTACGGCATCAAGCATTTGCCCGAACTGTTGGCCCAACCGACGACCGATGTCTTCGCCAAGGTGCCGTTGCAATTCCAGGTCACTTATCCGTGGTGGCCGGCGGCTTTGTTGGTGCTGGGATTCCTGGCGGTGGTGGGGCTGCTGGTGCTGATTGTGCGCCAAGTTTATCGCCACCTGAAGCAGCCCCGCCCCTGGCATGTGCAGGCCTTGCGCGGTAAAAAGGCCCTGCCGGCGCAGATTGACAGAGACGGCCGGCTTACCGTGGACGGGCGCACCGCCGGCACAGTGCGCGACAACTCATTCCAAGTCGCATCCGGCGTGGGCGCCAGCCCCGGGGCCAGCGGACCCATTCAGACGGGTAAGAAGATTGTGTTATCCTTGCCCGGCGTGCCGGAAACCGAACTGACATTCTTCCGGGGCAAGCCCGTCGCCACCCCGGATCGGGCCCCCGTTCTATCTCGCCGATAATGGAGGCGTGTGATGGCTGATGCGGTGACCGCTCGTCGTTGGACAGGGTTCGGCTTGATGATATTCCTCTTGGCAAATGCCGCCTTTTTGGCCTTCGTGGCTGCCGTGATCCTCAAGAAGGACAAGACCTTTGAGGTCTTATCAGGTGACGTTTCATTTTTGGTGCGCTTCTTGCTGCTGGCGGTCAGCGTCGGCTTTAGCTGGTGGTTCGGCAGGTATTGCTATACCAAGCTGGTGGAAAGTAAGGTGCGCGCCGATGTCCACGGGCTCAACATCGCTTACGTCATGATGGGCTACCTCCTGTTGTTGTTGATAACCGTGGTCTACCTGGGCTTCGTTTCCTGGATTGTGTTTGCGGTCTTGTTGCTGGTACTGGTTGTTTTCTCGGCCATTGTACTGTGGGGGTTTCTCGGCCCAGCATGGGTTTTGGGGAGTCTGATGCTGGCAATCTTGGCCTGCGGCTTGATCTTCTACTTGGTGTAGGGTCTCATCTGGGCGGCCCCTTAGTCTTCATCGAGGAGGTTCTGCATGCCGAACGGCAATATAGGCGCAGTCAATCCCACCTTGTTTCTTGGGCTGGGCGGCACAGGCAAGGAAATATTGCTGCGGCTGCGCCGCCGCTTTTTCACCCGTTACGGAAAACCCGGCCTTCCGTGCGTGGCCTACCTTTGGCTCGACACCGATATTCGCGACCTCACCGCCCAAGGTGAAAAGATGGACGAAATCTACCGCGAGGTGGCGTTTGGGACCGAAGAACGAATCGCCCTGCTGGAGGGCGACGTTGGCACGTACATGACCGACGTTTTCCAGAACAAGAAAGCCTGGCAACGCATCACTTGCTGGCTATACAAGGAGGTGGAAGCGGCGGGCCGCAATATTTCTGACGGCGCCGGCAATGTCCGGGCCGTGGGCCGCCTCGCCTATTTCTTCCGTTATGACGTTCTCCAGAAGCGGCTTTACGAGGTCCTCGGGGACCAGGGACTCAAGAAGGCCAGCGTGCAACAGGAAATGATGGAAATACTGCCGGAGGCCGAGTTTGACCCGCGCACCCAGGTGGTGGTTGTAGCTTCGGTGGCCGGAGGGACCGGCAGCGGCACGCTGTTGGACGCCGCCTTCACTCTCAGCCATATCGCCAAGGACGTGGGTCTTTCCCGCATCGTCCTCCTGCTGGCCATGCCTAATGTTTACTTCGGCCCGCCCGGCAATGAAGAACGCCCTTTACGCTCCTACGGCAACAGTTATGCCTCGCTCAAAGAACTGGAGTTCTACTGCGTGCGCCTGGACAAGATGGCCGAAGGCGCCGAGGATGATCGTGGCTTGAGCTCCGACTTTGAAGTGGAGTGGGCCAAGGGATCGCCGCAGATTGTCGTCGGCCCTCCCTTCCACCTCGCGTATCTCCTGGAGATCCGCAACGAGGAGGGCATCGGAGTGGAACGCCATGATGTCTTCGATATGGCCGCCGAGGTCCTTTACCTGGACTTCCTACCCGGAGAGTTTTCCCGCAGCAAGCGCAGCCGCCTTTCCAATGATGTCGTGTCTCTGAGCGGGCACGCTGGGCACAACTTCGAGTTGGAAGGGGTCGCCCTGCAGCAGGCTTTCTCCCGCCGCTGGGCCTCCTTCGGGATGGCCAAAATCGAAATCCCGGTGGACCAGATTCGGGAAGCCTGCGCGGCCGAACTGGCTCGCCGCATCGTCAAGCACTGGGATCGGGCCATGACCGAGACCGATGTCCGCGGATTGGTACGCGACGAAGCTGTCGCCAAGCAATTCGATGCAGAGGGGCTGAAGCAGCGTTTCGGTCCGGCTTGGCGCGACAAGATTCACGCGGAACTGGAGCGCCAGTTCCCGCCGCTGCCTGAAGCGGGCCCGTCTGGACAGGCCGCCGATCCCCGCGCCGACTTCGTCCGCGGCTTGGGCAAGAAAATTCGCGATTTCAAAAAGGAACTGGCCGAATTCCAGGCTTCCGACCCGGCTCTGCTGGGCATCGCCATCTCCGTGGTCCGCAACCAAGCCGGTCCGGTCATCGCCAAGCTCCGGGAGGACCTCCGGGAGTGGGTATCCGATTGCGTGGACAACTCGGCCCGTGGCTTCAACGCTCTGATCCAGGACAACGGCTTTCTGCACCTCCTGACTTTTCAGTTTCAGGGTTTGTGGAAGCGCGCTGCGGACACTGCTCGCACCGAGTGTGACGAGCGCGCCGAAAAAGCGGCCGCCGACGAACAGGCCTGGGACCGCCGTTGCTTCGAATGCCTGGAGGAGTTGCAGGGCGTCTTGCCCAGTGCAGGGATCTCAGGTCTGGCCGCCAAGAGTTGGACCGCCAGGGTCGTTTACCGGCGCATCCGTGACGCCCTTGAAGATTCCGTCCTGGCGGCAACCGAGCGGGAGATCTGGAAGCAGGCGAGTGAAATCGCCCGCCAGGCGACCGCTTTCCTGGAAAGAGAACGCGCCGAACTGACGGCCTTGCAGAAGCAGTTCGGTGTCTGGGCCATGAACTATGGCCAACGCCGTGACCACTTCCTGGATCCCGTGCCTTCGCGCCTCTATATCCGCATCTTCGACCGCGACAAGGATTGGGATCTCTACTATCGCCTGGACTGGGACGAGGACACCCGGCAGTCCCAGCCGGTCAAAGTCAAGAGCGAAGAAACAGCCTTCCTGAGCGCTTTCTGCAAGGCTCCCAAGGCCTACAAGTTGAAGGAGGCTGTACGCCAGCAGGGAGCCGACATCGTCGAGAGTGAACTGATGGCCTATGCCGTTAAGCGATTTCGGGACGATTTTCGGGCTCATCCTCGGCAGCAGAATGTTCTGGAATCCCCCGCCTTTCAAAGCAACCCCGACCAATTTATCGCCCATATGGTCAACAACGGTCTGCCCATGGTCAAGTTGGAGACGCAGTTGAGGGGCAAGCCGGTCAACGCCGACGCCAGCGTCTTCATTGGTGTGGCCGACAGGAACGATCCAAACTGCCGGTCCTTTGCCGCCAAAGTACAGGCCAATCTCACCGGCAAGGGCTATGGCGCCGGCCAGATCCAGGTGCTCACCACAGAGCGGCCTTGGGAGGTTTACTTGTTTATCGGAAAGACCGCTTTCCCCTTGCCCGCCGTGCAGCTCATCACAAGCACCTGCCACAAGTCTTACTACGACTTTTACCGCAATCTGCGCACTTCCAATATCCCGTTGCACTTCTCCAGGCACGTCGAGGGGCAACTTGACGATTTGCTGGTTTACCAGGATAAGGATTTGGAGAGGATCAAACAGGCTTTGCAGATCCTGGTTTTCGGGCGAATCCTGCGGGTAGTGGAGTGTACCAGCGGGGACCGGGGTGACGAATATTGCTACCAGCGCTGGGTCCCTCCGACACCGGAGTATGAAGCCTTGGGCCCGCGCCGTGACGCCATCGAGCGCCTTCGCGCCAGCGATGTGCTCCGTCAGCAACTGTGGGAGGAAGTTGATAACCGCGAAAAGCGGCTCACAGACGAACAGCGCTTTGCATTCTATTGGGCGTTGAGCTTCTTGCGACTCTCCCGCCGTTATCTCAAGGGGACTTCGGAAGCCAATCTGGTCCGCGATAAGCTTGCTGTCTTGTACACAGATCTGGTGAACAGCCGAGCTAGGGTGAAAATCACCGTCTCCGAGGACGGTCGGCCCGTCGAAAAGGAGGTCGAAGTAACCAAGGAGTTGCTGGATATTTCTTCCGAGGCAGTAGCCACCCGCGGCCTAAAAATCAAGGAGAAATTTGGCATTGGCATTGACTGGTCCACCGATATCCCGATGCTCGCTCTCCCACCTTGGGTCATCGGAGAGCAATAGCTTGGGGTTCTGTCTGGTATGCATCAGATTGTTTTGGGTATGGCTTTTGGTGTTGCTCCGTTTTTTCAGATGGTAGAGCGGGCCAACTGTCCCTCTCGTAAATCCTGAACTTTCTGAGAACATGGGGCTTGCGCATTTTCCACAAACCTCCGCCTATCGACGTTCGGAGTGCTGCTCGTGCTGGTTGGCGCCCTCTCGTCATTGTTCCGCACACGCGCCGCTCTTCAATTAGAAAACCTGGCTCTCCACCACCAGATCGGCGTCCTCCAGCGCTCAGTCAAGAAGCGCCCGAAGCTGACCGCAGCAGACCGTATTCTGTGGGCCTGGCTGTGCGGAGTCTGGAGCGACTGGCGATCTGCTTTGGTGATCGTCAAGCCGGAAACGGTCATCGCCTGGCAGCGGAAAGGCTTTCGCCTTTTCTGGACATGGAAGGTCCGACACGGCCAGGTCGGACGACCAGCAGTTCCAAGAGAGGTCCGCGATCTGATCCGAAAAATCAGCCGCGAGAATCCGCTCTGGGGCGCCCCGCGCATTCACGGGGAGCTGTTCAAACTCGGCATCGACATCAGCGTCGGCCAGTACATGGTCCGCCACCGGAAGCCTCCATCGCAGACCTGGCGGACCTTCCACGACACTCACCTCAAGAGCCTGGTATCCGTCGATTTCTTCACCGTGCCGACAATTCGCTTCCAGATCCTGTACGTATTCCTGGCGCTGGCTCACGATCGGCGCCGGATCCTCCACCTCGATGTCACGGCCCACCCGACAGCGGAGTGGACCGGCCAGCAACTCTGCGACGCGTTCCCGTGGGACTCGGCACCACGCTATCTCCTGCAAGATCGCGACCGAATCTTTGGCGGTGATTTCACCAAGCAGGTCCAGGACATGGGCATGAAGCAAGTGCTTTCCGCGCCGCGGTCGCCGTGGCAGAGCGCCTACGTGGAGGGCGTGATCGGCCCGATCCGCCGTGAGTGCCTCGATCACGTGATCGCCTTCAAGGAAGCCCCGCTCGGGCGAACTCTCCGTTCGTACGCCGACTACTATCATCGGTCGAGAACTCGTTTGTCCCTGGGCAAGGATGCGCCCGAACCGCGACCGGTGCAACCGCCGGGACTCGGAAACATTCTCGCTCTCCCAGAAGTTGGCGGCCTACACCATCGTTACGAACGCCGGGCGGCGTGAGTTCAGCAGCGCCACTGTCCTCCTGTGGGGCAGGTGTGCTGCGAGCGCGGTTTCTCGCCAAGCGAACCAGCGGGGCGGTGCGACCGTGCGGCCATAGACGGCCGGGGGCGCCTCGGAATCCGCCCGTCCCCTTCACCCCACTGGGTTTCCGGCAGTCCTTCGCATCCAAGCTGCCCGAGCCCCGCTGCGGCCGCTCCCGGATGGGATTTCCGATAGGCACAGATCCACGGATTACACGGATTGACACGGATTCGCTTAATCCGTGAAATCCGTGTAATCCGTGGATAGAATAACTGCGACATCCGTGCAATCCGTGGATTTTTTCTACAGGAGGGCGAAACCGTGAACCGAAACCTGTCCCGGCGAACCATGCTGACGGCCGCGGGCGCCGCAGCCTTGTCCCCAGCCGCCAGTTCCAGCGCCGCCATTCCCGGGCCGCGCTCCGAAGGAAAGGACACTCCCAAAATCTGTCTTGGCTCGGGAGACGGCGGCGGCCTGGGACCGGGCGCCAGCGGATCGCTGGAGGAACGCGAGGCGGCCGCCGCGCGCAGAATCAAGCAACTGGGCGTGGATTACGTGCTGTCCGGAGGCGCGCGGATTCCGTGGGAAGAAGACCAGCTCAGGGCCAGGGTAGACCGGCTCAAGGCCCAGGGGATCACCCTCGGCAACCTCATGATCGGCGGGTTCTCGAACGCCATCTACAACCGGCCCGGCCGCGACGAGGAAATCGAGAAAGTGATCCAGTCCGTCAAGGCGGCGGGGAAGGCCGGCCTGCCGGTGATCGAGTACAACTGGTACGCGCACCGGGCCATGGAGGGCTACTTCGAGGAAAAGGGCCGCGCCGGCGCGGGATGGACCGGCTTCGACTACGAACGGATGAAGGACCTGCCCCCGCTCCCCAATGAGGGCGCTCATACGCTGGACGAGATGTGGGCCAACATCACCTACTTCTTGAAGGCCGTGATTCCGGCGGCGGAGAAGGCGGGCGTGCGCATGGCGCTGCACCCCAACGATCCGCCGGCGCCCATCAGCCGCGGGTCGCAGCAGATCATGGGCACGGTCGAAGGCTGGAAGCGCCTCATAGACATCGTGAAAAGTCCTTCAAACGGAATCACCTACGATTGCGGCGTGACCCAGGAGATGGGCGGCGACCCGGTGGAAGTGGCCCGCTATTTCGGCTCCCGGGACCGCATCAACCACGCGCATTTCCGCAACGTCCTGGTCAAGAAGCCGTACGAGCGGTACAGCGAAGTGTTCCTCGACGAGGGCGAGGTTGACATGTTCGCCGTGATGAAGGAACTGGTCCGGCAGAAATACCCGCGCCTGATCTATCCCGAGCATCCGCGCGGGCTGGATTATGACCGCGAGCAGCCGAACTTCCGAGGGGGGTACCCGGGCGGCGGCGGGTATGCCGCCATCGCCTACAACGTGGGCTACACCCGGGCCATGCTGCAGGCCGCCCTCTCGTCTTGAACAGGCCGGTCCCCTTGCCGGCCAAAGGTTCAGGAAGAAATGCCCAGGAGGTCGTTGAGAAACGCCACCGCGTACTTCCAGACCAGATAATAAATAACCATGATGCCGCCAAAGATAGCGAGGATCAACGGCGAAGGCACGATCAGGTACTGCTGGGCGCGAACCAGCAGGTAGCCGATGGGCGAGAGCACAAAGACCAGCATGGCCCCGTGCAGGCCGATGGGGAGGCGCCGCCCGGTGTGCATTCTCAGGTAGAGAATGTTCCACACCCCCCACAGATTGGGCACCAGGGCCATGGGAAAGACCAGCACGTGCTCGATGGGGATCGGCACGTTGTACACAAAACGCATGACCCAGAAAAACGCGAAGATCACCAATAAGAACATGGTGGGAACGACAATGCCGGCCATGTAGGCACGAAGATAGGGATGCGCAGTCATAAGGTCCTCCCCCCTTACAAGTGATAGAGGATTCCGGGAATCGCCGCGGGGAACAGGCACAGCAACAGCACCAGCAGGCCCGCCAGCGCCCAGTCAAACCAGGGAACGCGAATGGCTGTTCCCTTCATTTTGTCCAGCATCCGCGGCCAGAGATCGCGCGCCAATTCCGCATCTTCCATCGGGCGGATGACATTTCTCAGCAGCCGCACAATCTGTTCGTCTCGTTCGTTCATGGTTCGATACCCAAACGCTTCAGGTGCTTGCGCAGCAGGCGCACGGCCCGAAAGGCGCGGGACTTGACCGTCCCGATGGACGTACCCAGTGCTTCCGCAATCTCGCCCTCGGGTCTCTCCTCAATCAGCCTGAGCGACGCAACGACTCTCAGTTTTGGCGGAAGCGTGGCGAAAGCCAGGTGAATCCCGTCACGGACTTCGCGTTGCACCACGGGATCGGCCGCGGGTTTGCCGGCGTATTCCTCGGGGAAACGCTCCTCATGCCGTGTCTTCTTCAGGTGATCGTAGGCGACGTTGGTGGCGATGCGCCGTGCCCAGGCCCCGAAGCTGCGCGCGGGGTCAAACCGCGCGTGAGCACGGTACATGCGCCAAAAGGCTTCGATGGTCAGGTCCTCGGCTGTGGCACGGTCCCGCACCATCCTCAGCGTCCATCCGTACACCTCGCCCTGGAACTGCCGGAAGATGGCCTCGAAGGCTTCGAGATCGCCCCGGCTGAACCTTTCCAGCACGTCCACCGCGCTTCCTCCATCACTCTTACTGTGAGAACGGCCGCAAGGTTCCGTTATTTAAGGATCGGCAAGAGGTGGGCCACGCGCCGACGCAGGGGCCGCCTTTAGGCGGTCCGCCTTGGCTTGATGTCACCCTTCGGTCAAACCCAGCTCGCGGATCACCGAGCGCAGATGCGCCAGCGCCGAACGGTAATCCTTGGTGCCGGCGTACTCGATGATCAGCGGGATTCCCGGCGTGTGCTGGGCCGCCAGGGTGACGAACTTGCGATAGTCCAGGTCCCCCTGACCGGCGGCCACACCCTGGGTGACGTGCAACTTGCGGTCTTTGGCGTGGATGCCGCCGATCCAGGGTTTAAGCTGTGCGAACATCTCTTCCAGGTCGTTCACTTCCAGCAAGTTCGCCGGATCGAGCTGGGCACGTACCCGCGGCGAGCCGACTTCCTCCAAAAACACGCGCGTTCGCTTGGCGCTGGCCAAAACGCTGCGATAGATCGGCTCCAGCAGGACCGTCGCGTTGTTGGCCTCCGCCACCCGCGCCAGCTCTTTGGCTGTGCCCACCGCCGCCTTCCAAACCTCGTCCTGCCAATCGTACGGCACTCTGGGCGCCGGTCCCGGCGGCTGATAATGGCCCATCTCGCTCAGGAACGTTCGCACCTCCATGTGCTCGCCGAGCTTCATCATGGCTTCAAAGTAGGCGAGGTTTGCCTGGCGCTCGGCGGGGTCGGGATGGATCAGCGTCACGTACACCCCCAAGCCGTGGATCGACATCCCGGCCGAGCGGTAGGCGCCGGCGATCTCCTTGGCGCGCTCCGGCGTCATGTCCTTAAGGTCGCTGCGCGCGCCGTACTTCCAGTAATTGCTGTCCTTCTGCGTGAAAAAAAGCTGGATGTGGCGCACGCCCTGACTCTTCAACTCCGCGGCCAGACTCTGGTTGGTCTGGTCGCGGAAATCCGTGGTCGCCACCCCGACCAGCACCGAGCCCGCGCTCTTGTTTCGTTTCCCTTGTCCCAGGGCCGCGCCGGCGGCGGTAAGCGCCACCAGCGAACTCCGGCGGGTCATGGCATCGTGCATCTGGCTATACCTCCAATTTCCACGGCGCGCGGTACGGTCTCATGACCAGCGCATTCGCCTTTGGATCGTCAATGACCTTGTTGTTCTCACCGTCCCAGCGGATGTTGCGGCCGGCCTCCCAAGAGATGTTCATCAAGTGCCCCACGGCGGTGGCGTAGTGCAACGTCTCCAGGGTGGCCGTCGGCTGTTTTCGCCCGCGCACGTTTTCGATAAACACCTCGAAGTGGCGATTGTGGTCGTCCGCGGGACGAACCGTTTCTTCCGCGTTGATCAAGTGGTCCGTGGAGACGACCTTCTGCCCCTGGCGAACTTCCTTGACGATCGAACAGCCCGCCCGGTCCAGGATCATCGAGGCCTCGGTTCCGATGAAACACTTTCCGTGGGCGCGCGTTTCCCGCCGGCCGCCGGTTCTCATGGCGTACTGGAGCAGGAAGCCGTGCTTGGCCACCGGGCCGGGGCCGAACTCGAGCGTGGCGCTGAAAGTATTCGGATACTCGTGGTTGTCCAGGTAGGCAAAGTTCCCGCCCGTCGCGTAGGCCGTCTTGGGCCACTTCACCTGCATGGCCCACAACACGATGTCGAAGTGATGTACACCCCAGGCGACCTGGTGGCCGGCGCCGGCGACCCGGAACCAGTCGTAGCCGTACTTGTAGTAAATGTTCGGATTGTAGTTGCGATAGGGGGAGGGACCAACGTAGAACTCCCAGTCCAACTCCGGCGGGGGAGGGCAGTCGGGTGGAGATCCGGCGCCCGGCCAGTAGTTTTCGTAGTCCCAGACCCGCACCTCGGAAATCTCGCCCAGCTTCCCGGCCTGAATGAGCTCCACGGCTTTTTGGTAGTGCTCCTGGCTACGCTGCTGAGTGCCGACCTGCACGATGCGGCCGTACTTGCGGGCCGCGGCGATGGCGTACGGACCCTCGCCGATGGATTGGCCCAGAGGCTTCTCCAGGTAGACGTCCTTGCCGGCCTGGCAGGCGGCGATCATCGGCAGTACATGCCATTGCTGATTAGTCGCAATGATCACCGCGTCAATGTTCTTGTCCTCGAGCAGCTTGCGGTAGTCGTGATGGGCCGCCACGCGCTCGCCTCCGGCCAGTTTGCGGCCATCAGCGAGGTACTTGGAGTTCACGTCGCAGACCGCCACGAACCGCGTGCCGGGGATTTTCCCGAAAGTGGGGATGATCAAGGTGCGGCCCCGCGCCCCACAACCGATAAGACCCAGGTTGATGGTCTCGTTCGGGCCAGCCTTGGCGGCCGCCCAGCCGGCAGTCACCGCCGCGCCGCACGCCCCCAGGAATCGTCTTCTCGTGGAATTCCCGTTCATCGGGCGCCTTCTTTCCGCGTCGGCTCCCCAGCGGAATCGAACCTGCTGATCTTTGAGCCGCCGCCTCGGACAATGTATCAGTCCGGGCGGAGCATTGGAAGCGGCAGACCTCTCGCGCGCTGCGCCAGATTCCGGCTTGCGTGGGCTTGCACCTCTGCGGCGCGTATCTCCGCAACCGTGCCCGCAACCGCGGCCTCCGCGGGCCGGACGAGACGCCAGACCGGGATTCGATCGCCGGCATCGCTGCCGCCAACCGTGAAATGAGTGATTGGATCAAGCGCCATGAGTAACGCCCTGCGATTCCCGCGACTATTGTTCGCTCCAACGGGTTCGCTCGTTGTGCTCGGACTGCTGGCCGGGGCCGTTTTGAGCCCAGCTTTTTGCTCGCTTCTCGACGGCATTGCCGTGTTACTGTGGTTCTGGAATTTCGCCACCAGTGTGGCAAGCCGGGCTCAAACAGTCGCGCGCACGATGGGGGGAGAGGCAATGGGTGGAAGATTCTGCCACTGGGTTTGTCTTCTGGGATTGCTGTTGTGGGGAATGACCACGGGAGCGCTTTTGGCGCAGACGCGACAGCCTATCATCATTGATCACACCTGCACCGACATCAGCAAAATCCCGGACTACTGGCTGGAACGCGCTCGGGCGCTCACCTTACATTATGCGCACACCTCGCACGGTTCCCAGATCGTATCCGGCATTGAAGCGCTGAAGAAAGAGAGCCCCCGGTACAACGTGGCCATCAAGGAGGGCGGCAACACCGCGAGCCTGCCGGCCGTGCAGGGCGCCTTGCGAATTTTCGACGGGAATCCTCCCGATACCTACATTACGCCCGAGTTGTACTGGAGCACTCCGGAGGGACTACAGCGCACGCGCTCGACCGCGAACACCAGCCTGTTCAACTTCTCCATGTGGTCCTGGTGCGGCCAGCAGTCGTCGAACTCTGCTGCCGTGGTTCAACAATACCTCGATACGTTAAACCAGCTCGAAACGGGCTATCCGGGCATGCGCTTCATTTACATGACGGGTCACACCGACGGCGGCAGCGCCACCCTGACCCGCAACAATGACGCGGTGAGGGAATACAGCCGGAGCCACGGAAAGGCGCTCTTCGACTTTGCCGATATCGAGAGCTACGACCCTGCCGGCAACTATTACCCGAAGACCGATGACAGTTGTCCTTGGTGCGGCGAGTGGTGCAAGTCTCACCCCGCCGACTGCCAGAACCTCGCCAGCAGTTGTGCCCACTCTCATTCTCTGAATTGCAGGGTCAAGGCGAAGGCTTTCTGGTGGATGATGGCCAGGCTGGCGGGTTGGGACGGGACCACCGCGGCATCGTCGCCGCCGGCGATCTGGCCGGGCGGGGTTGTGAATGCCGCCAGTTACAGGCCTGCCGCCGACCCTAACGGGGCAATTGCCGGAGGGTCGATCGTGGCGGTTTTCGGGACTGACCTGGCAAGCGGGACCCAGGCCGCCACTTCACTTCCGCTGCCCACGACGTTGCTGGACGCACGTTTGACTTTCAACAATATCCCGGCGCCGTTATTGTATGTCTCGCCCGGACAGATCAACGCGCAGGTGCCGTTCGAGATTCAGCCGGGAGCTGTACAGGTGCAGGCGAGCCGCGGCGGGGTCGCCGGCGCCGTGCGCGAGGTGATTGCCGGCGCCGTTTCGCCGGGAATCTTCACGTTGGACCCCCAGGGCCAGGGCGCCATTCACCACGCCGAGGATTTTCGGCCGGTGAATGAAAGCGCGCCGGCCCGTTCAGGCGAGACAATCATCATCTTCTGCACGGGACTGGGGCCGTTGCGCAGCCCAGTTCCTTCCGGTACCGCTCCGTCGAACCCGCCGCCGGAAACACAAAGCAGGCCCCTCGTGAACGTCGCGAATCTGCCAGCTCTGGTGACATATGCGGGATTGGCGCCGGGGTTTGCCGGGCTTTACCAGGTCAACGTTCAGTTGCCTGTGGGCCTCCTAGCGGGAGGTCAACCGGTTCAAATTGTCGTCAACGGAGTGCCGAGCAACATTGTCATCATGAGAGTTAAGTAGATTGCTGCCTTATCAGGTCCTGAAAGTCATCCCGTCCCAGGTGCCGACCTTGGCCTGCTTCATCTCCTCCTCGCTAAACCAGTGCGTGGTGACGGCCTTCGTTTCCGTGTAGAAGGAGATGCCGTCCTGACCCATCACGTGGAGATCCCCGAAGAACGAGTTCTTGTGCCCGCTAAACGGGAAGACGGAGATGGGGACCGGAATGCCCACGTTGATTCCCACCATGCCGGCGTGCGTGCGCCGCGCAAACTCCCGGGCGTAGTAGCCGCTTTGCGTGAAGATCGAGGAGCCATTCGCGAATTCGCTGGCATTCATGATCGATAGACCTTCTTCGAAGTCCTTGACTCGCTTGATGCACAGGACCGGGCCGAAGATTTCGTCGATGCCCACCCGCATCTCGGGCGTCACGCGGTCGAAAATCGTGGGGCCGACAAAGAATCCGCCCTCATATCCCTTTACGCTCGCCTGCCGCCCGTCGAGCACCAGCTGCGCGCCTTCCCGGACCCCCTTGTCAATCCAGTCGGTGACCCACTTCTTCTGGTCCGGGGAAACCAGGGGCCCCAGTTCGGTATCCGGCTCCCAGGCGGGCCCCATTTTCCGTTCCTGGGCGAATCTTGTCAGGTAGTTCACCATTTCGTCGGCCACCGACTCTTCCACGCACACCACCGGAAGAGCCATGCAGCGCTGCCCGGCACAGCCGAACGAGGAATTGACAATGCCGCGCGCGGAACGCTCCAGGGCGGCGTCTTTAAGCACCAGTCCGTGGTTCTTGGCCTCGGTGAGGCATTGAACCCGCTTACCGCAGGCGCCCGCCGTCTGATAGACGTGCAGTCCAACCTTCGTGGAACCGACGAAACTGACGCCCTTGACATCGGGATGCTTCAGAAGGATCTCCGCTTCGCCGCGGCTGCAGGTGACGAGATTCACCACGCCGTCCGGCAGCCCCGCTTCCTGGAGGAGTTCCATCATTCTCATCCCGGTCTGCGGAACCATGCTGGCGGCCTTCAGCACAAAAGTGTTGCCGGTGGTGATGGCCAGAGGGATCATCCAACCGAAGGGAATCATGGCGGGGAAGTTGAAGGGCGCGATGCCGGCAAAAACACCCAACGGCTCGCGATAGGTCGTGGTGTCATAGCCGGTGGAAGCGTTCATCAGCGACCGTCCTTGCATGGTTACCGGAACGGCGCATGCCAGTTCCACAACCTCGATGGCCTTCAATACGTCGCCTCGAGCTTCTTGCAGGTTCTTGCCCATCTCGGTAGCGAGCAGCAAAGCCAGTTCCTCCAGGCGCCGGTCCAGAATGCTCTTGTAGCGGAACATGACTTGGGCCCGCACGCCCACGGGAGCGGCAGCCCAACCCGGGAAGGCCGTTCGGGCCGCGGACACCGCTTCCTCCACTTCCTGCGGCGTGCAGCACGGAGCCTCAGCCATGACTTGACCCGTGCTGGGGTTGTATACCGGCATGTATTTGCCGGAGCACGATTCGCGCCACTGGCCGGCGGCGCAGAACTTCAGTTTTCTGGGAGCTGTCTTCAGCGGCGTGGCGCCGGTGACGCCCGCAAAGCTGCTCGTTTCGGACATGACCATTCCCTCCTTGATACCGGGCTCCAGCCGTGTCCAGTATAACTTGGGCGGGCGGCCCAGTTCCGCCCGCCGGCGGGGGCCATGTCAAACCTCTTTACAAATGTCCCCATGGTTGCCTCGTTAGAACTGTCCCCTCCCTGGCCTCGTATGGTAGAGCATGCGGCTGTTAACCGAAGGGGTGTAGGTTCGAGTCCTACCTGAGGAGCCATTCCTTTTCGCCTCGAAATTCCCCGACCCATTGGTTGAGGGCATCGCGCTGCCCTTGCTTAACAGACGTGCGCGCGTTTTCTGCAGTATTTGCAGGGGTTTGGCCGCGGTTAGTCTCTCCGCAAGTGCTACGTGGAGAATTCTCCAAACGCTGCGCGAAAGGCGTCGTCGCGACGTTTCGCAGCTATTCTCCGCCTCTCCGCGCGGCGTTTGGCTAGGTTAACAGCTTCCGTCCGACTTGGGTGGCCGACTCGGAACCTCTTCGAAACAGACCACTAGACAGCGGGACGACCGCCAGGCGCGGAACGCTGTCGACAACCCGAACGCGTCCAGAGACAGTTGCTGGGCGAAGGGCATCATAGATGCAGGTGGGCATGAAGGCGGTCAGCGCGAGTTTCAGCAGGAAGGCAATCGAGAAGACACGCTACGGGTGAGCTTGGCACTCGGCAACGGCGCCCACGAGTGCGTCTCGGATGATCCTTCCTGGCGGCCAACATAGCGAAGATGGTCGGCAAACTGCGGATCACAATTTCGCGCTTGCCAGACACCAATACCTACTCGGGCATGCGATCGGCAGCCGCCGACCTCATGTAGGCGCTGGCGGGACTTGTGATAGGGACAGCCAATGGCGGTTCAATGGGGCGAGAAGACGCAAGGCGGCCGGATTGTGGACGACGTTGTCAACTTCCGCGATGGATACTGGTATTGGCGATTCGCTTCTCGATCGTCAACTGACGACATAGGGGCTGCGGTACGGGTGCCGCGTCAGGTAGGTGTTCGCCTCTGCGTCGGCAGCGAAACGGGTCATGCCCGGCGTAAGCGTTAGCTTTCGCCCAGTGCGATAGCTGATGTTTGCCATGTGTACCAGATCGGCTGAAATGACGGCTTCCCTGCTGGGCGCGGTCAGATCCTCTACGCGCCGCGTCCGCACCGTTTGTAGAAAGTTAGTCACGTGGGCGGTATTTTCATCATCCTTGCCCTCGACCATCCTCATGGATTCACCAGGCTCGCGCTTGTCGCCGAGAAACAGCTTGAAGCCGCTGTCCTCGACCACCATGTAGCCGTTGCTGCCATAGAAAAGGTTGCCGATGAAGTTCTGACCGCGCAGTTCCATCTCGCTCTCGCCGCCCGTCGGCAGTCCGCGGACCTCGAACGTCATCTGGCAATCGCCGTAATCATAGATGGCTGTCTGCGTGTTCGGCGTTTCTGCATCGTCGTCGTAAACGAACTTGCCGCCGCCGCTGTAGATGGTCCTTGGATTGTCGGCCTTGTTCAAGCCCCACCGCGCGTAATCGAGTTCGTGGATGCCCTGGTTGCCGATGTCGCCGTTGCCCGTATCCCAGAACCAGTGCCAGTTGTAACGGTACCGGTTCTCCGTGTAAGCCCGCGTTGGAGCGGGACCGAGGAAAAGATCCCAGTCCAGGCCGGGCGGGACAGGACGCTCCGGCGTGCGCCCGATCGATCGACGGCGTTTAAAGCAGAGGCCACGAGCCATGTAGATCCTTCCGATAGCACCCTGCCGAAGCAGTTCGATCGCTCGTTTCTTGTGCACTAGGCTGCGACGCTGCATGCCACCCTGCACCACGCGCCTGTAGCGGAGAGCCGCTTCCACCATACGTGCGCCTTCAAACGGGTTGTAACTGACGGGCTTTTCGACATATACGTCTTTGCCCGCCTGGCAAGCCCAGACGGTCGCCAGCGCGTGCCAGTGGTTGGGCGTACACACAATGACGGCCTCGACCTCCTTATCTTCGTATAGCTTTCGTAGGTCCTGGTAGGCCTTGGGCTTGACGTTGCGAACTGCGCTGTACGTCTGGACCGCGCGTTCCGTCTGCGCGTTGTGCACGTCACAAACAGCGACAAGATTCAAATCCTGACGACGAATGAAATCTTTGACGTGCTCTGTGCCCCGGTTGCCGAGGCCGACTATGGCCACATTTATCCTGTCGCTTGCAGCCCATGAACGGACGCCCAAGCCGAGCGACACGGATCCGATAAATTCGCGTCGATTCATCTCAACACCTCCAATGGGGTTACGCGCACACGCCTCACGGGACTTTTTCTTCCAGCCGGTACAGGAATTCACCGGCAAGGCGGGCAACAGTCTCGCCGTCTGGCTTAAAATGAAAAACCTCAACCGAGATCCAGCCCGAATAGCGGAGTTGCTTTAGCGTGCCAAGTACCAGGGCGAACGGGAAGGTGCCGGCGCCTGGGCGTTGTCCGTCCATCTCGTTCAAGTGGACGTGCCGGATCAACGGGAAATATTCCCGTAGCAGCGCATCGAGCGGCTTTTTTTCGGCCGCCGTGTTGTGACTATCGAAGATGGTTTGAACCGCAGAGCTACCCACCGCGCGAACAATCGCCGCCGCTTCTTCGAGGGTGTTCACGACGTTGCACAGTTGCGGCGCCAGAGGTTCCATCAGGATGCAGACGCCGCGCTTCTCCGCCAAGGGCGCCATTTTGCGCAGGCCGTCGGTAAGCAGCTTCACTGCTTCTTGGGGCTTCGTTCCCTCGATGGCCTGCCGCTGCTTCGACGAGCCGAGGACCATCACCGGCCGGTCGCCGAGATCGGCGGCCAGATCGACAAGGCGGGCGAGATAGTCCCAGCTTCGGCGTCGAAGGCTGCTATTGGCTGCAGTCAGATGCAGGCCAGCGGGAGTCTTCAAAAAGGAATGCAGCCCTACATATCGCAGCCCCTCACCCTCGATGATTCGGCGCACCTCGAGTCTTTGGGCGGCCGAGAGGGTAGCCGGGTCCGGACCAAGGTGCGCCGGTTCGATCTCGATGCCTGCGTACCCCGTTCGCCACGCCGCCTTGCAGGCTTCGGCGAAACTCGATCCAGTGAAAGTTTCGCTGCAGATGGCCAACCGTGTCCGTCCGGGCGGCAGCCTCTGTGCCGGCCCGCGCTGGACACGCACAAACATTGCTGCAGGAGCACCAAACAACTGTGCGGCAGAGCTCTTCAGGAATGTGCGGCGGCGCATTCTCATAGACGAAACAGCAAGCGAGCGTTCTGCGAGTAGATCTTCGAGAGGTCTACCGCCGGGAGCTTCTGGCTCTCCACCTGGTCGATGATAAGCTGCGGATCCACCCACGGGTGGTCGCTTGCATAAAGCAGTCTGTCGGCTCCGGCGAATTCCCACGCGTACTTTATGGTAATGCCGATGGGGGTGACCGTATCCAACCAGACTCGCTTCAAATACTCACTGGGCGCGCGGCGGATGTTGTCCGCCCCTCGCTTCAGCACCATGGTCTGGTGGTCGATGCGGCCGATGAGATACGGCAAGGCGCCGCCGACATGCGGGCAAACCATTTTCAGACTTGGGTGCTTTTCCAGTATTCCCGAAAGGATGATCCGGCAGAGAGCGATCGTGGTATCGAACATCAGCCCCAGCCCGGCAGCCATCTCGTAGCCGCTGGTTGCGTGGTAGGTCATCGGGTAGGCAGGATGCAAGAGCAGCGGGATCCCACGACGTTCGGCCTCAGCAAAGAGCGGACGAAAAGGTTCTTCGTCGGGATAGCGGCCGTCGAGGTTGGAGTACAGCAGGATGCCTTTCATGCCGAGTTTCCCCGTGGCGCGGTCGAATTCCTTGAGCATGGAGTCGGCGGAATCGAACGGGAGGGTGGCCAAGCCGAAAAACCGGCTGGGTTGCGATTTCACTACATCCGCAATGAAGTCGTTCAGCAAGACCGCCATGGCTGTCGAGTCCTTGCCGAACAACTCTGGCCCGGGATCGTTGATGCTGAGGGCGGCCATGGCAATTCCGCAGCGATCCATATCCGCCAGTTTGGCAGCCACGTCGGTGTGCTTGGGCAGGATTCGCCGCTTCCAATCGCGTACGATGACGAAACGGTCTTGACCTTCCTTTACCACTTTGGGAGAGTCACGCCGTCTGGCCAGCAGGCTCAAGAACTCTTCCGAGAAAAGATGGCTCTGGCAGTCAATCCGCGGGGCAGCGACCTTTGCCGGAGCAGTGCAGGCGGCGCCCATCGCTGCCAGCACGGCTTTTCGGCGAGTCAGACGGTAGTTTTCTACAGCATTCCGCTGCACCGTAGCACCGCCTCCTGTATCAGAACTTCCTCCTCCGGACTAACGGGTAGACTTGCCTCACCCCGCACGGCGGCGGCCAGATTAGCGAAGTCCCCCACGTAGCGTTCATACCGGGGCAATGGTATTTCGTGGCGACCCGAGTTGTAGGCCTGCCAGGCTCGGGCCAACTCGAGCGTGAGGGCTGGAGGCTCCAGGGGGCGCACGATCACGGTACCCCCCGTCCCATAGATCTCCAGCGATCTGTGGCGAGAGGATTCCGGCTGCAGAGTCGATGCGTGGACAATCGCCATGGCCTTGTCCCATTCCAGAATGGCCACGGTGTTGTCCCGGAGGCGATCCGAGCCACCGTCGGTCCTCAGAATCGGCGTAACCTTGAGGGGGCGCCCCATAAGCCTGACGATTGGGTCGATCAGGTGGCTCCCCAGTTCGAACATTACGCCGCCGGCGAACTCACCCCACTCAGGCCGGCGCTCGGGCTGAAGTTGGTTGCTGATGTTGGCCCGCACCAGGTAGATGCGGCCCAGCGCCCCGGATCGGGCGATCTCGAGCGCCTTCCGGATTCCCGGGTGGTATCTCCACATGTGGCCGACTTGGAAAAGCAGATTTCGCCTGCGGGCCTCTGCGGCAATCTTCTGTACGGCAGCAAAGTCGGCGGCCGGGGCCTTCTCGAGGTGCAAGTGTTTTTGCGCCTCCAGCACTGCGAGTCCGTCAGCCTCGTGTTGCCTGACCGCGGATTCCACCGCGATGACTTTGATGTCCGGATGCCCGAGCAGTTGTTCCCGGGAAAGAAGCGGGATCCCCTCCTGCTGCAGCCAGCGCCGCACCGCCGTATCGGGCTCGCAGACGCCTACCAGGCGCCACTCCGAAGATCCTTTGAGAACTTTGAGCTTGCCCTCGGCGTGAGAGTGCACGGCACCGAGCAGGCCGATATTAACCGCTGGTGGGCCCGAAGCGGCGGCGGCTAGGGCGGCTGGTCCCAGCAGCAGAGCTCTTCTTGACAAGACGCAGGTTGAGTTTTCGGACATCTTCCCTCGGCGTGGGACGCACACAGGAACGGCGCCCTACGAAGACTCTGATGGTAACCCCGCAGACCTGCGAATTCTAGTGTCGGAACGTCCGCCGACATCCCGGAACGTTCCGAAAGCGCGCGCCCTGGCCCCACCAGCATCCGACTGCGGCGGGCCGGCAGAACGTTCTGGAACATCGCGGCACGATTTAGCACTTTCTATCCCGGATCCTCTGCCCTACGATGTCTCTAGCGCAACGTCGCTGTCAGCCCATGCCGATGAAAACACGAAATGACTCCAACCGCAGCCGAGCGAAGCAACCGCAGTTGACCCGGCGGGAAGCACTGTCGGCACCTGCGGTCCTCCTGTGGGCCGGCCAGGCCCACGCCTCCGCCCCCGACGACCCGCCGTGGAATGCGATGGGGGAGCGGGTTGGCGAAGTAACGAACACATCTGCGATCGTCCACACGCGGTTGACGGAGTTGCCTAAGCGGAACGACAACGGTTATGCCTACCCCTGCTGGTCGCACGCGCTGTCCTACGATGAGCGTGATGCACTCGGCATCCCGCCGGGATTGCAGATTCGCGATCTCCAGGGTGCCTGCCCGGGCAAGGCGGGCCGGGTTCGCTTGCACTATGGCGTCGAGTCCGACCTGCGGGGAGCGCAGACCACGGGGTGGAGCGCCGTTGGATCCGAGACGGACTTCACACACAAGTTTGTCTTGCGGGGACTTCAGTCTGGCCGGCGATATTACTATTCCGTCGAGATCGCGGGTTTGAAGGGCGCGGTCACACGCCGGGGACGCATTGGAACATTTGCCACCGCCCCGGAAGCGGATCACTGGCAGCCTACCCGGTTTTTCCTGATCACGTGCCAGGACTACAACTGCCGCGATCACCCGCTGGGCGGATTCCGCATCTACGAAGCCATGGCCCGCCTCGGCGGCGACTTCCTGCTCTCCAATGGAGACAACGTCTACTACGACATCGACGTGCCGGTGGCGAAGACGGTCGACCTAGCCAGGCATCATTGGCACCGCATGTACTCCCAACCGCTGATCATGGATCTGCTCTACAGGATGCCGGCCTACTGGCAGAAGGACGACCACGACAGCTTCGAAGACGACGATTGGCCGCAGCGGCCGCCCCAACGGGTCAAGCCTATGACGTACAGGCAGTTGGCTCCGGTCTTCGCGGAACAGGTGCCGGTCGGTGAACGGATGTACCGCGCGGTGCGCTGGGGTAAAGGTCTTGAACTTTTCCTGGTGGAGAACCGGGATTTCCGTTCGCCCAACCCTATGCCGGATGGTCCCGACAAGACCATCTGGGGCAAGGAGCAATTCGAGTGGCTGAAGAAATCCATCCTGCAGAGTGATGCCCAATACCGCATCCTGGTCAGTCCCGATGCGATCGTTGGGCCCTCGTTCCAGGACCCGGAATTCCGTTATCCACAAGGCGGAGGTGACTGCCATGCGGATGCTGCTTTCGGCCACGAGGGCAACGCCTTCCGGCAGTGGGTGAAAAACAATCACCTGACCAACTTCTTCGTGATTAACGGCGACAGGCACTGGCAATACCATTCGGTCGACCCCGACACGGGCATCCGCGAGTTCGGTTGCGGAGCCGCCACCGATACGCACTCGCAATCACCCCCGACGGATCCGCGCTACCACAAGTTCCTCCGTCCGAAGGGAGGTTTTCTCTCCCTGACGCTCGACGGGACAGAGAGCCGACCTGAACTCACGGTGCGTTTCCACGACGTACACGGGAAGGTTTTGAAGGAGTTCCCGATCACGCGATGAACGTATGAAGAAATAGGATGCCACAGAAGCGCCTAGAAAAAAGTCTCTCGCGAAGGGGCCTGCTGGCTTCGGTTGTCCCGGCCGCTCTGGCTGCGCCGGCAGCCCTTCGCTCGGCGCGTCCGGCGGGTGAGAAACCGAATCTCCTGTTCATTCTGCTCGACCAGATGCGGTACAACACGATAGCGGCATACGGATACACGGATTACAGGACACCGAATTTGAACCGCCTGGCGGAGGACAGTATCGTTTTCGACAAGTGCTACGTCAGCCAGCCGATCTGCAGTCCGAGCCGCTCTTCTCTGTTAACCGGAACCTGGCCCTCCACGAATGGCTGTATCCAGAACCGCATTCGGTTGCGGAAGGACGTTCCGTTTTCCCCGAGTTTCTCGCCGATCCGCACTACGCGACTGGCTATTTCGATAACCTCTATCGCGCTCCTGGCCATGCGGCGGTGCGTCTCAGGCTGAGAGCAGAGTTGAACCAGTGGCAAAAACAAAACAGCGACCAGCTACCTCTCTAGTGTAAAAGGAGGCTTCGTGACAAGAAGAGACTTTCTCGCTTCTGTGGTTGCCGCGAGTTTGGTGGCGAAGGGGGCCCGGCCCAATATCGTCCTGATTCTCGCGGACGATCTGGGCTACGGGGACCTCGGCTGCTTCGGCCAGAAGATGATCGCGACGCCCCACATTGACCGTTTCGCTGCGGAGGGAACTCGCTTTACGCAAACTTATGCCGGCGCGTCGGTGTGTGCTCCGTCACGCTGTTGCCTGATGACGGGCCTGCACACGGGACATGCACACATCCGCGGCAACTTCGGACCAAACGGCGAACGCGTCTCTCTTCGCCCCAAGGACGTTACGGTGGCGAGAGTGCTCAAGGCTGCGGGCTACCGGACCGCCTGCATCGGTAAATGGGGGTTGGGCGAAGCCGGCACAGCCGGTGTCCCGAACAGCCAGGGATTCGATGAATGGTTCGGTTTTCTCAACCAGGACCACGCACTAGAGTATTTTCCAACGCATCTGTGGGACAACAGCCGGGAGATCTTTCCGGCAGGCAACCAGGGTGCCAAGCGGAACGATTACGTGCAGGATCTCTTCACCCGCCGGGCGGTGGACTTTATAGGCAAGATGGATTCCTCGCCATTTTTTCTATACCTCGCCTTCACTCTTCCGCATGCCAACAGCGAACTCGGCCGCGACACAGGGAACGGTTTCCCGGTTCCGAACTTTGGTCCTTATGGAGACAGACCGTGGCCGGCCCCAGAAAAAGGGTTCGCCGCAACGATGAGCCACTTGGATGACAGCGTCGGTCGGGTGGTGGAGACTCTGCGTGCCCGCAACCTGGAGCGGAACACGCTGGTGATCTTCACCAGCGATAACGGCCCAGCCGTTGACGCCGGCCACACCCCCGATTTCTTCGGAAGCCGCGGTCAACTCAGAGGGGCGAAGGGTTCCCTCTTCGAAGGAGGTATCAGGGTGCCAGCGATTGCGCGCTGGCCAGGCACAGTCCCGGCGGGCGTGGTTTCGCGTGCACCGTGGGCTTTTTGGGACTTCTTGCCCACTGCCGCGGAACTGGCCGGTTCGTCCGGCTGTCCCGCCACGGACGGCCGCTCGATTGTGCCGTTGCTTTCTGCGGGGATCGACCCTTCCGAACGGTTCTTTTACTGGGAGCAGACGAACAACGGCGTTCTTCAGCAGGCAGCCAGAATCGGAAAGTGGAAAGCGCTGCGCCAAGGTAAGCCGGGGTCCCGGGTCTCTCTGTTCGACCTCTCCGCAGATCCGGGTGAGTTAGTGGACCGCGCCCAGGGCCACCCCGAGGTAGTCGGTCAGGTGGAGGTTTTACTCCAGAAGGCTCACGTCGAGCCCACGGATCAACCCGCCGGGAAAAAGCAACCGGCTGGCCTGCCGCGTGGCAGGCCGGCTCATCTGGCTCTCCAGGAAACAAACGCGCCAGCCGATTGCTTGCTCGTGGACGTGGACGACGCAAAGGCGCCGCCCGGTCCTCAAAAAGACAGCCGCATTTGAATTTGGATGGTGCGGGCACCAGCAGTGCCGGTCAGCTGCCCGAACCGTGACGAGAGAATGTTGGTGTCGACGGACGTGAAGTTGGTGTGGTTGAGGGAGTTAAGGAACTCGCCCCGAATTTGCAGGCGCACCGCCTCGGTGACAGGGAATACCTTGGCCAAACCGAAATCGAAGTTCCACAGTCCGGGGCTGCGGACCACTCCGTTACCGGCACTCCCGGGCCGCGCGGCGGCGCCCGTCGCCCCAATCAACGGCACCGCGGCGAACGCAGAGGGATTCAGATAGTGGAGCGTGGAACGCCAGTCCCCATTCATGGCGGCAGCTGGATTGATTAAATCCGGGCGCTGCACTTGCAACGCGGTCGCTTGTGAGAGAACCAGCGGGGTTCCCGTCTGGGCGGTGAAGAGCCCGGACAACATCCACGAGCCGACGAGCGACCTTCCCAGCCTGCCAATGTTCTTGAGGCGGGGTGTCTCGTATACGAAATCGGCGGTCAGGGAATGCGTGATGTCGTTCTCTGACGGACCCTTATTGGCGCGGATATCGAAAAAGTCCTGGATGTTGGAGTTTCCTCCGGCGGCGCCCATGTCGCCGCGGTTGTACCCAATCGCCTTGGCCCATGTGTAGTGCAAATTGGCGGTGAAGCCGTGCGAGAAGCGCTTCCGCAGTGAGTTCTGCCACGAGTAGTAGTGCGTACTGTCAGAGCCGTCCCAATACCGATCCACACTCAATGTGGGATTGGGGCGGATGCCGGTGACCCTATTGATCTCGTTGTAGAAGCGCACCATTTGAAATTTGACGCCGCGGGTGCCGACCGCTGCCGTCTCGAGCGCGAGGGTAGAACTGAGTGCGCGCTCCAGCGTGAGCGAGAAGTTCATGCTGTAAGGGGCCTTGGTGTGAGGATCGAGGTACTGAAAACTCGGACTCGCGATGCCGGACTTCACCAACTTTAGCACGTCCTCGTTGTAGGCAGGAAAGCGCACCCCGAGCGCGAGGGCATCGGCCCGGCTGAACTGCACGCGAAACGGTTCGTCGGCGCCGTTCTGCACCATGTTTTTCGCCAATTCACCGCTGACGGCCGTGAACATCACCGCGAATCCGCCCCGGACGACGGTTTTGGACCGCCCGTCCGGATTGTAGGCGAACCCGAAGCGTGGACCAAGGTTGAAGCGATCGCTGTCGTATGGATTGTCGAAGGGGCGGAACGAACCCGCCACGAAGTTCGGGAGAGAGAGGCTGGAGAAATTGAATATGTAAGGCGATCTGCCTTCTTGCCCGTGCCCGTGGGCGGTAAAATGGCCGAACACATCGTAGCGCAGCCCCAGGTTCAGGGTCAGTTTCGGAGAGATCCGGAAGTCGTCCTGCAAAAACAGGCCCCAATCGACACCACGTGCATCGAAATCCGCTCTTCCGAGGGTGAACTGCTCCAAAGAGGGAATATTAGCCAGCAAGTCCGCCTTGTTCTGGTACCGCTGCAAGGGGTTTTGGATGTTCACTGAGCCAATTTCGCGGATGTACGCAAGACCGCCAAACTTGATGGAGTGCCGAGCGGTGTTGCGGGCGATCTTCTGATCGATGCTCCGGTGGGGCGCCCGGCCGATAATGTTGTACTCGCTCGAGGTGGATACGCCCAGGAAGTCCAGGATGGGCAAGCGCCGTCCGCCGTAGGCCGATTCCGGTTTGTTCGGGTCCTTCAGATCCCAATATCCATCGATGCGATCGCGGTCGTTGCGGTTGTACCCGAACCGCGTTTCGGACGTCCAGTTCGGCCCGCCGATATAGGTCGCGGTGATGTTGAAGCGCTCGGTGACGCCGCGGAACATCTGTGGGTTGGTTGGCAGAACCCGTGGGACGGTGCGATCCGGACGACTCCGGACATAGGTCCCGGTGAGCAGCAGGCGATTGGCCTTGACCCAGATATCCGGCCGCAGCGTCAGGCTGAGATCACCGGAAGAGACGGATCCGGATCCGATGTAGGCCGCGGTATCGGCGGTCGCCGCGAAAGCCTCGTTGGGGAGAGGGTAGTTGTCAAGCACGAGCTTATAGGCGGGCACTGCGGCAGTCATCTCGCCTCGCAGTTTCGGCGTTGGCACATTGCCCTGCACCGTGGCCGCCGAGCGCTCCTGGTAGCCCTCCAGTGCACCGAAGAAAAAGGCCCGATTGCGTATGATGCGCCCACCGAAGGATCCGCCGTATTGGTTAAACGTGGTTCCGGGCTTGACTTTGAGAAACTGCTGGCGGCTGTTCATGTCTTCCGCGTTGAACAGTTCGAACACGCCACCGTGCCAGGCATTCGTACCGGATTTCGTGATGACGTTGACGTTCCCGCCCAGGGTCCGGCCGTACTCGGCAGAAAAGACGCCTTTGCTTACCTGAACTTCCTGCACGGCCTCCATGCTCACGACGGAGATGTAGTTGAACCCCTCTTTCAACTGCGCCTGCGGCGCCTGCGGGTTGGCGCTAGCGTCAATGCCGTCCATTGAAATGCTGGTGGCCGACTGGCCCAGGCCGTTCAGCACGAATTGGCCCGCGCCGGCGGACGCCACACCGGTGCCGACGGTGAAGACGTTGGACAGCGTTCTGCGCGCCACGGGCAACTCTCGCAACTCGGACGATGAAATGCTTTGGCGCTGTTCGGCGGTGACCGCGTTCCTAGGGGCGCCTGTCCGACGACTTCCACCCGCTCAGAGATGCTGCCGAGTTCCAGAACATAGACCCGGCGTGCCTGCTGCGCGGCGCCGAGTTCGAGACCACGGCTCTGAAACGTCTTGAACCCGGTTGCGCCAATCTGCAGCGAATATGTTCCTACTGGGACGAACTGAAAGGCGAATTCGCCCGTGGCGCTCGTATTCTGACTGCGCGAAACACCGGTCTCGGTGTTCACCAGCGTCACTTCGGCGCCGGGTAGTGCGGCGCCAGTGGGATCCTGCACTGTGCCGTACAAGCTTGCGGTGGTGACCTGGCCGGCTGCGGGCAAGCAGAGCGCGGCAAGAACTGTCGCGCAAATCAGCACCTTTTGACACGTCATAGGATCAGACTCCCTGGTCTTTCAAATGAGCTGTCCGGGAGTCTAGGAAATGCCTGTCCGCACTTCAAGTTCTAAATTGTGCCGGTTGGTTCCGTAACGTTCCCGAATGGCCGGTGCCAACGTTCCAAACCCGGCTGGCCGACCGCAGGGCGAGAATCCTGTCCTGCCGAAGATCCGATACTGGCGCCGAGGCAAACGCGTCCCCCTTGCAACTGGACTTTCCGAATCGCAACGCCTCATCGTGGCGGAACGTGCCATGTCGTCGGGGACGTCCCGGTCACAGCCGCGACCTCTTATCGGAAGGGAACTGCGGAGTCGATGTCCTGCTGAATCCGGTAGAAGCGGGCTGGCGAGGAGTTTTGCCGGCTGCCCCATTTCGGCTCCATCGTGACGATGCCGATTTTGACGGGCTTCCCGATGCGATCCAGCGAAACCTCCCCTGGCATTTTGATGAAGCGCTCGCCGTCCCGGCTGAAACTCGCGCTGACGCGGCCGTGGCTCGACACCAGGCGGAGTGTGATCATGGGCCAGCCCGGGAAGTCTTCGACGCGGAAGTCCTCGTCCCCCGGTTGTTCGAGCAGGATGCTGCCTCCGCTCAGGGCCCTCCGGCTCATCGTCAACTTCCCACGCTCACCGGTTACCACCAACCCCGCTGAGCCGCCCGAAACCGGCATGAAATCCAGGACGGTCGAGAAACTCCAGTCCCCCTCCGGGGCGGACTTCATCATTTCCCACGAGCAGTTTGCAGATTCTTGCCGGTAGACAACTTCCAAGGCGCTGCGCACGATGCGCGCCTCCACCCCGTTGGAGCAGTCCGTGCGGACGGACCATTCTGGCGCCCAGTTCTGCAATTCCAGCACGCCTTCCGGGCGGTTGTGAAACGACACACCCACACCAAAATTCCGAAACAGCGCCTCAGCCGACGGGTTCTCGGTGCGGCCATCGAAAGCATATACCGCGGCGCGCAGACTGGCCAAGAGACCTTCGTCCTCGATCGTCCCGCCCGCCGGTCGCCAATCGAACCCGTCCCGGCTGATGAACCCCTGCAACCGGCCTCCATTCCTGCGGAGGGTCAACCAGCAAAACGGTGATCGGAGGGTGAGTGGATCAAATTCATAGGTCACAAGCGGCTCCAGATATTTCCCCTGCCGCTCGACCCCCATCTCGATCATGGTCCTCATCTTGAACTGATAGCCTAGCCGTACGAAGTGGTCCGGATCACCGAACAGCATAATGCCGGCCTGTTGCGTCGGCTTGCTGGGCTCGAAACGCATGGACGCCGTTACCTCGTCCATCGGACCCACGATCGGCCCCAACCGCACGGCACCCGCTGCTATCTCATTAAGCGGACCGCGCAGATCGCCTCGTTTGGTCATGATGGAAATCCCGCCTCCAGCTGTGCCTGATCGCTTTGGCCTCTCTCGCTCGCCGGCGGACTGCCACAAGAACATGGCCAGAAACGGGGCAGCCCCGACCAAAGCGCCGGCCAAATAGGGCGCGAACCGCCGCCACGCCCGAGTCTGCGTTGCCGGGGGTGCAAGGCCTTCGGCTGCAACCGGCCCTTCGGGTCGGGTAGAAGCGACTAAGGTCTCCTGAGAAGCGTCAGTTGGTGCCGCCTCCTGCGATTCCTTGCGATACCGGAATCGCAGGACGTACGAACGGCTAGGCAGCAACGCGATCACGGGCTCCGCCAAGCCCTCATCCGAGTAGAACTCCTCTAACTTGTGGCGCGTCTGGCTGGCAAGCTTGCGCACCGAGGCATCTTCGAGCGGGTTGAATTCGCTCTGCCGCTGCAGCACCCGGTCGGCGATTTCGTACTGATCGAGGTCTTCCCTTCCTTCCAGGAAAGCCTGTCCGGCGTAGGCGATGAAATCGCGAATCCGGCGGGACGAGGAAAGCGTGTTGCTGTCCAGCACTGCCCGCAGTGCGCTGCGGCACTCCTCTTCCGATGGAGGCAGGTTGGCCGCCCGCTCGCGCTGGGGATCGTCCTCCCCACCACCCGGCCGGTCCCGTCTCGAGATGTTGTGCGTCATGACTCGGTATCCCGGCTGCACACCCGGCAGTCCGCAATTATGCCACGATTTCCGCACCACGGCACCGGACCAAAAGCGCCGCCGTATCGCTCCGGCATCCGGAGGTATCATCACGCGCCACGACCCCCGCTGTTGTTCTATCTGGTCACCGACTGTGCCTCTCGGGAATCCCGAACAATCTGAGAACATGGTGTTTGCGCATTTCTACGAACCTCCGTCCATGGACGTTCGGAGTGCTGCTCATGCTAGTTGGCGTCCTCTCGTCCCCGTTCCGGGCGCGTGCCGCTCTTCAATTAGAAAACCTGGCCCTCCGCCACCAGATCGGGGTCCTCCAGCGCTCAGTCAAGAAGCGACCGAAGCTGACCGCAGCAGACCGTATTCTGTGGGCCTGGCTAGGCGGAATCTGGAGCGACTGGCGATCTGCTGTGCGTCAATCCGGAAACGGTCACCCTCGCTTGCCTTGCTCGCTGGGCGCCCGCCGCAACAGATCTTTGTCTTGCGGACACTTTTCCCACTTTTTGTGTATGTTTACGGATAGAGAATCCCGGTCGTAAAAACCATCCGCGGTTCTCTAATTCACCAGACAGCGGGACGACCGCCAGGCGGACAACGCTGTGGGTGCCGGAGGGCCTGCCATTTGCGGCAGGCGCCGGGATACACAGTTTGCCTGTTGCCGTCCCGTTCTTTCCGGCATCCACAGTTTCTTGATCGCCCCATCGGTGCCCCGCCAGGAGCAGCTCGTGAGCAATCTGGATGAGCTGCCAGTGGGCGACCTGCAGGCAATCGCCGCCATTCTCGCCACCGGATACTTGCGCCACAAACGCCGCCCGCGCCAGCAGATTCCGCTTGATAGTGCCGCTGAACAGAGCCGTCATGTGTACGGGTTGACGACACGGAGAAAGGAGAACCCATTGGAACTAGCAGTTCACAAGCAGATTGAAGAGCTGAGGCACATGACGGTCGCCCAGTTGCGCCAGAAATACCTGGAAGTCCTGGGCCAGGAATCCCGGTCAGGGCATAGGCAATATCTGTTTCGCCGAATCGCCTGGCAACTGCAGGCATTGGCCGAGGGCGGACTATCGGAGCGGGCACGGCGCCGGCCGCTCGAAATTGCGAATGATGCCGACCTGCGCATCCGGGCGCCCAAACACCTGGCAAGGGCGGGAATAAGAACGGCTGACCATTCCGGCTGTGTCTCTTAGCGCCTGACTGGGATTGGCCAGTGCGATCCGTCCCGGCTCGCGCACGGAGAATGAGACGTCCAGGTTCTTCGCCGCTTCCGCGAGGATGGGCCCGGCAACCGCCAACGGGTTCCTCTCGTTCTGGTCCACAATGCGCGCCAGAGGGTCCGTGATCGACGCTTACAGTTCCGCCAAACGGGTGGGACGCTAGAACGCATACGCCACACGATCCGGCATCTTGGCTCCATAGAACCTCTCCACGGTCTCGGCGAGACACTTCTTAAGCTCCTCTACCGGCTGATGGATCCCGCGCTGATCCGGATATCCGTAGCCTTGTCCAACGGCGGCCCGCGCTGCTGCCGTCGATTTCGTCCCCCAGATACCGACCAGGATAAGGCTGCTCGCTCGACGGCAGACCACCTCGACGATCTTCGCCCGCGTTCTGCCATCGACTGCCTGCCAAGGCATGAGCTGCCCCCGCACGGGGAGCGAGGACAGCATGGTCGCGATTTTCGCAGCAGCTTCGTCTGCCACAGTTCGGCGCATGGGGCGCTCTGGCGCCCGGCGGCAGAACTGGGAGGCGGCGTTGGGGTTTAAATACGCCGAGCCAATCGCTTGCACGGCGCGTATACTTTGGCACGGAGCTGCGCCTTAGAAGGGGCCCGTTGGCGCCCAATGCGGTGGGTAAGGGAGGCCGCACTCTGTTGAATCTGGTGAGTAACGATTCCTGGTTCACCCCAGTCGGGGTTCTCAACCGCCGCACAGGGAAACTCGAGCGGGTGCCGCTCGACTATCCCGCTGACTTCCACGCACCAGGGTGGACGCCGCACAGCCGAATAATCTCGTCGGCGGCAACACTGCGCGCCGCCCTCTGGCGCTACCGGCCCGTCGCCACCGGCAAATGATACGGCCCGACGGCTGCTGTCCGGCCCGCCGCGTTCACATCGGCAGGTCCTCGAAGCGCCGGAAGCCGCGCTTGCGCCCCGATTCAAAACTGACATCAACGAGCTGCCAAAACCGTTTGTTCTGCGAAAGCAACAGACTTTCAAGGTCTGTTTCCTGATCCACAGGGAGAAGGACCGCCCTAGTGCGGCCGTTCTTGGTGATCAGCACCGGCCCGCTGTCCGGCAGTTCTTCCACAATGCGGCTCAGGTTGTTCTTGACCTCGCGCAGGCTTTCGGTCCTCATAAAGCTATTTCCTCCCCCTCGATAATCAGAGCGCTACCGCGCTTTTCGCCCAGGAGCGTCACAACCGTTCCGCCGGGGACGATGCGGTAGAAAACTCTCCAGGCGCCAAGCCTGAGCTCATAGTCGGCGTAGGGAGAAACGCGGCGCAGACGGAACTTGTTCCGTGACGTCTGGCCCGGATCGGCCTTGACGAGATGCGTCTGAATGCCCTCCTTTATTGCTGCCCGGGCTAGCTTCGGAAGCTTCTTGAACTGGCGCACGGCATCCGGCGCAAACTCGACGAGTGCCACACGAAGAATAGTAGCACAATTGTTCTACGGGGGATGCGGCAAACCTTCGCGTGGGAACCGGCAGCGCGCTGGCCGAGCATCGCCTCGGTGCGATAGTGTGGCCCAAGGTCGGTTCGCCCCGATGTATAATCCACGGCAACGATGTCGTTGCCGGAGGTGACTCGGGTCGGGCCGTATGAGATTCTCCCCGCCTGTATTAGAACTCGAACCGCATGCCGAGCTGTAGCAACCGGCCGTTGGTTCCAGGCGCAATGGCGCTGATGCGCCCGAAATCGGCGCGCCCCCGCACGGCCGCGGGGTTGGCGAAATTGGGCCGGTTCGGCAGATTGTAGAAGTCGCCGCGGAACAGCAGTCCTTTCCGCTCGCCCAGCGCCCAGCGCTTGTGGATCGAGGCGTCCACCCCCATGTAGCCGGGCCCGAATCCCGGCTCGCGCGGCGCATTGCCGAAGATGCCCGCGCCCGGCGCCTGGAACGCCGCGGTGTCGAAATACCGCGCCAGCATTTCGCCGCGCAACCGCTCACCGTCAATCTTCGGATCACGCAGGAGGTTGGGCCGCTGCGCCGTTGAAAAAGTGTTGGAAAGGTTGGTCTGTTCGATGGCGCCCCATGGCGGGCCCGATCGCAACTCCGCAATCAGGCTCAGGCCCCAGCCGCCGGCCACCGCGTTCGCCAACCGATTCTGAATCTTCCAGTGCCGCTCCTTGCCGAACGGCAGTTCATACACCGTGCTGCCGACGTAACGCAGCCGGATGTCACTGCCGGAATATGATTTGTCGAGCTTGCGGAGGGCGATATGGGTGTACCCGTTCCCTTCGTTGCCGCCCAGCTCATTGCCGCCCTGCACGTCGTCGAGGAACTTGGACCAGGTGAAGTTCATGAGGAAGTTGAGGCCGTTGGAATACCGCTTCTCGGCCTTGAGGTTCATGGAGTGATAGGTGGAATTGCCCCACGGCGGGCTCACCTGGGTGACGCCGTTGAACTGGGGGAAGGGCCTCTTCTGCTGGTCCTGCCTGTCCGGGCCGCGGCCGTTCACCAGCGGGATCATGTTGGTGTCCACGTTCGGACCTCCGATTTTGTGGCCCACGTTGGCCAGGTACGCGGCCTCCACCAGCATGTTCCCCAGCAGTTGCTTTTGTACCGTCAGGTTCCACTGCTGGGCGTATCCGTTGGTCTGGTTCTTCTGTATGAAGCTGGCGGCGCTGCGCGGGCTGGCCGGCGGTTTCACCGCACCCAGCCCGGGGCCGAGCGGTTCCTTGGTGACCGGCGGCATGCCGTCTTTGAGCAGAAATGCCGCGGTCAGACCGCCGTCCGGCGAAGCGAACGAACCGTTGAGCCCGAAGCCGCTGGCCAGAACATTCGGCACGGCCACGTTGTACTCGCCGTTGTAAGCGATGCCGTAAGCGCCGCGAACCACAAGGTCGTTGCGCACGCGCCACGCGAAGCCCAAGCGCGGCCCGAGGTTGTTCTTGTCGAAATCGTGCGCGTACTTGCCGCGGCCATCGACGCCGGAGAAGGTGACGATGCCCGGCACCCCCGCGACGGGGTTGCTCACCGAGGGGTCAAAGCCGCTCTGGCGATTGTCCTTCTCCCAGCGCGGGGTATCCAGGTCCCAGCGCAGGCCGACGTTCAGAGTCAGCTTCGACCATATCTTCCAATCATCCTGCAGGAAGGCCCCGTAGAAGTCGCTGCGCGTATTGAGGGGATCGGTCGCGGTAAGCTGCGCGCTGTTCACCCACCCCAGCAGCAGCGCGGCGAGCGCGTTTGCCGTGGCGCGTTCATTGAACGCGAATAAGCCGCCGGTCGTAGGAGTGTTCTTATCCTGGTTGAGGGAATAGCGGAATTCAAACCCGGTCTTGAGCTGGTGCCGGCCCTTGACCCACGTGAGCGTATCGATGACCTGCTCGGTGAGGATGGGCGTCTGGATGCGCTGTTGCGAGGCGGCACTGCCCAAGGTGCTGAGACCTGCAACGGTGACGCGGGCGAATCGCTCCGGATCCACGCCCTTGATCCCGATTTCGCCATTCTTCCCCGATCCTGTGCCCGCGGCCCTCACCAGGTTGTAACGGTTGCCGTGCGTGTATCGGAAGTCGTTGATAAGGGTCGGGCGGAGATTCCGGATCCAGCTTCCCACCACCGACAGGTTCTTGTTGTCCTGCGTCTGGGCACGGAAATCAGCGAACGCGTTCGGAAAGACGGGCGCCGCGATGGTGGCCGATCGCACCCAACTGAACCTCGCATAGGTGCGATTGTTGGAACCGAGGTTCTGATCCACGCGGGCGGTGATGAAGTCCTGGTTCAGCATGTCGGAGACATTCTTCACGTAGTTGTTGGCGGGCGCGCGGGCCGGGTTGCTGGCGACGTTCGGAGCCGGGTAAAGCCGCGCCAGCGCCTGTCCGATTGGATCGATGCGGTTGACCGGGATGACATTGTTCGGGAACTGGGTTCTGGTCGCAGGAATTCATAAGCAGCGCCGTGGTATTGATTGGTGCCCGAGCGTGTGGTCATCAGAATCAGGCCGCCGCCGGCGCGTCCGAACTCAGCCGAGTGGTTGTTCGCTTCCGCCTTGAACTCCTGCAGCGACTCGGAGGGCGGATTCAGGCCCAGAATCGGCACCCCCAGCGTCATGTTCTGAACTGCCGCGCCGTCCAGTTGCCACATCTGGTTGGTGGGACGGCCGCCGCCCATGGTGAAACGCGGGATGGCCTCGCCTTGCGCTTCTTCACGGTACACTACGTTGCCCATCAGCCGCACCAGCGATGCGCCGCGCCGGCTTTCCACCGGCATGTTCGCTACGTTGGCCCGCTCGATCAACTGGCCCACGCTGGAGGACTCGGACTCGATCAACGGCGAGGTGGCTTTGACCACCACGGTTTCGGTAACCTGGCCAATCTCCAGCCGGACGTCCACGGTTACGATGGAGCCGGTCTCCAGCACCAAGCCGCTGCGCATGAATTTCTTAAAGCCCGCCAGTTCACAGGAAAGCTCGTAGCGGCCGGGAGGAAGGAAAGGAAGGACGTACACGCCGCTCTGGTTGCTGAGCGCCCGGTACCGCACGCCTGTTTCGGTATTGTGGGCGTTGACGGCCGCTCCAACCACCACCGCACCGCTATTGTCTGTCACCGTTCCCGTCAACTGGGACTGCGTCTGGGCAAATGCGGCAGGCAGGAAGAGCCACAGGCACATCGCCGCACTGAGGGCAATCTTGACCTTCGAGGAAAACAGGAAGGAAAACGGGAAGCTGACAACTTCGTGAGGCCGCATAAGCACCTCCTGAGTGCTGCCGTTCAAGGGCCGCTTCGGCCAATCAGATATACACCGGTTATTGCGGGGAGGCAATCGTGCCATGGAAAGCTTCCTTTGGCATGGAGGTGCACTGGTATGAATCGACGATCCTTTCTGACGACCTGCCTGACAACCTTGGGCGGAGCGGCCCTGGCCGCCCAACAGAAACGCAGGCCGAACATCGTCTGGCTGATGGCCGATGACCTCGGCTGGGGAGACGTGGGCTGCAACGGCCAGAAATGGATCCGCACGCCGAACATCGACCGCCTGGCGGCGGAAGGCATGCGTTTCACAGACGCCTACGCCGGCTGCACCGTGTGCGCGCCGGGGGGCCTGCCGGCGTCGCGACCGTGCCTGTGCCGCCAAGCAAAATCGCCCGGAAGACGTCTTCGTCGCCAATCCCAGCCAACTCACCAGGCGGATGTCCTTCACCTTTCGCGGCTCGACGATCCCCGCACCTGCTTGACTTGGAATTCGGGATGAATCTATCCATAATAATCTCGCCGACCTCGGCTTCGGTTGGGAGATTAATGACAAATGAATGACTAATAAAAAAGCTCTTGCAATCGAAAGCCGCGAGAGTTAGGATGGGCCCGTTTCCCCATTCGATCATCCCACAGTAACGAACCAAGGGCGGGGGCCTAAGACTCCAGGCTAGGGGGTGCGGTTGTGCTGCTCTCTCTCTTAAGCCTCGCGGGTGAACGTGCACGCCCCGGTAAGCGAACTCGTGTTTTCTTTCTCTGCACGGGTATCCTTCTGTGCGTCGGAACGCCAGAGGTCGAGGCGACACGTCCGAGCACGCCTATAACGGTGAAGTTGGCGATCTCGCATGCGCCGCGCTTGAATGAGTGGGCGACGGTCACCATTATTGTAAAGAGCGAATACGACGCGCCCGGGACAGCGGTGGAACTTATTCTGCCGAGGGGTGGAGTCACGCCGACGAGCACGCAAGCGGTCGACCTGTTAGCGCACGTGCCAGTCACCTTGACGGGCCGCGTCCTCTTCCTGGAACCAGGCAATGTGACTGTCACCGCGCGGGCCATCAAGACGTTGGACACAGGAGAAATCTGGGGAGACGCCCGGGCGGTGGCCCTTCGCATCAGGGGTTCGGGGGCCTTACCAAGCCTCGACTACTGGCTAGTTGATGTCGTGCCCCTTGGCACACAGGTTGAGCGCGGTGACACTGACGCGATCTCCATGAATCCGACTCCGTTCTCGTTTGCATCGCCGACGGTGACGCCCCTGGATGATCAGGCCGCACAACCTGCGTCCGTCGTGCGTCCTTCCCAATCAACTGTTCCGGAAACGGCAGTCGTAAACAGCCCAGGCACTGTGACACTGACAGGCGTTTGGCAGTATGAGGATCGAAGCGGTGTCCGCAAAGCAGTAGATCAGCAACTGATGGAGATCCGGCGAGGTGATGGTACTGCGCTCAGTTCTCCGGTGTATTGCTACACGCGGACGGACGGGTCGTTTTCGTGTTCATTCACCCACCCCGGAACGACGATGCGTGTCTGGCTTCGGTCACTTGCGAAGTACGACCGGGCTGGTGGCACTGATCGTTTAGGTGTTTTCTCTGGCCCTGACGTCGTGGGTGGCTGCGGCTCCGATGAGATTCGATGTTCCTATCCGGTTCAAACCGGTGAAGTCAGTTGTTCCGACGGAGCCACCTGCAACGTCGGAACCTGGACCGTTAGCGCTGCAGGCAGCGGGGAGCCGTGGTTGGGAGCGCATCAGATGACTCAGGATCTGGTTCGTTCCTGGAAGAAACTGTATTTCGACAATAAGCATGGAGCGGCCGTGTCGTCCGGCCCAGGTCGAATCACTTATCCGATGCCCGCTAACCATGGCACACACGCCCATGTGCCACCCGCGGATGGGTGGATCTGTGTTGAGCCCCCAGACCAACAAGCAGGGGACATCGTGGTTCACGAGTATGGTCATGTTGTAATGGCCAATCTATGGGCATCCTACCCCTTGAAGTGGCCTACTTCTGATTGTCCAGATCCGCACTACATATCGAAGGCCAGCGGTCCCGGCTGCGCCCTGTCCGAAGGTTTCGCGAACTTCTGGGCCTGGTATAGCAACGAGTTTTATGACGGCGACAGTTCCACTTCGAACGATGGGCCCGTCTTTAATTGGTCCCCTGGAATCGGGGGCACAAATATGGAAACTCGCGACGGTGGAGCGTACGCGGCGGGTGACCGGGTAGAGGGAAACGTCGCGGCAGCCCTGGGAGATTTTTTCGATACCAACAACGAGGGACCGGCCCCTGGGCCGGCAGACCGGCTCAGCGATGGCATTCAGCACATTTGGCATGTCCTTTCGTCGGCAGGCGCTCGGAATTTCGCCGAGTGGTGGCAGGCTTATTGGTCGACCTTCGGTCATGACATCTGTCCTGCTGCCGAGACACTCCTCAGCGACACGATCGGATACACCGCCTCACCGGGTCTTGCCTCCCCTCCTAGCGGAACGAGCTTCCCAGCGGGCACCATGTCGGCGCTTCTTCAATGGAGTGGTCTCGCTGGGCTCACCGGCTATGACGTCGAGGTCACCACCGGAGCCTGCGGCGGTACTTTTTTCGCTGGTGTTTGCACACTGCCGACGGCAACTGCTTGGACCGTTGGCGGTCTCACGAACGGGCAAACTTACTACTGGCACGTGCAAGCTCTTTGTAGCCGGTTGTCTCCCTTTCCCTATTCCGATTGCTTCTCCTTCGGAATTGTCGGCTCCGCCCCGAATCCGGCACCGACCCTGACCCGTCTCTCCGTCACGGCCGGGAAGCGGCTGGATACGGGCATTGCCATAACGTTGACGGGCACCAACTTCATCAGCGGGGTGACCACCGTCAACCTGCCGGCGGGGTTCTCGGTCAACGCCGGCGGGCCGTTCACGGTGGTGAACTCGGCGACCGCAACGGTGAGCATTGACATCGGGCCGACAGCGGCCACCGGGGCAAACAGCATCACGGTGACCAACGCCGCTCCCGGCGGAGGCACTTCCGGGGCGCAGACCTTCACGGTCAGCAACCCGGCGCCGACGCTGACCGCTCTCTCCGTGACGGCCGGGAAGCGGCTGGACACGGGGATTGCCATCACGCTGACGGGCACCAAATTCATCAGCGGGGTGACCGGCGTCAGCCTGCCGGCGGGGTTCTCGATGAACCCGGGGGGGCCGTTTACGGTGGTTAACTCGACCACGGCGACGGTGACCGTTGACATCGGGCCGACGGCGGCCACCGGGTCAAACAACATCACGGTGGCCAACCTCGCTCCTGGCGGAGGTATTTCCGGACCGCAGACATTCACGGTCAGCAACCCGGCGCTGACCCTGACCAGCCTGTCGGTTACCAGCGGCAGGCGCCTGGACACAGGGATTGCCATCACGCTGACGGGCACGAAGTTCATCAGCGGGGTGACCAGCGTCAACCTGCCGGCGGGGTTCTCGGTCAACGCCGGCGGGCCGTTCACGGTGGTGAACTCGACCACGGCGACGGTGACCGTTGACGTCGGGCCGACGGCGGCCACCGGGGCAAACAACATCACGGTGACCAACCCCGCTCCCGGCGGAGGTACTTCCGGGGCGCAGACCTTCACGGTCAGCAACCCGGCGCCGACGCTGACCGCTCTCTCCGTGACGGCCGGGAAGCGGCTGGACACGGGGACTGCCATCACGCTGACCGGCACGAAGTTCATCAGCGGGGTGACCACCGTCAACCTGCCGGCGGGGTTCTCGGTGAATGCCGGCGGGCCGTTCACGGTGATGAACTCGACGACGGCCACGGTGACCATTGACATCGGGCCGACGGCAGCCACCGGGGCAAACAACATCACGGTGACCAACGCCGCTCCCGGCGGAGGCACTTCCGGGGCGCAGAACTTCACGGTCAGCAATCCGGCGCCGACGCTGACCAACCTGTCGGTTACCAGCGGCAGGCGGTTGGACACGGGGACTGCCATCACGCTGACCGGCACGAAGTTCATCAGCGGGGTGACCAGCGTCAACCTGCCGGCGGGGTTCTCGGTGAACGCCGGCGGGCCGTTGACGGTGGTGAACTCGACGACGGCGACGGTGACGATTGACATCGCGGGGACGGCGGCGATCGGACCGAACAACATCACGGTGACCAACGCCGCGCCCGGCGGAGGCAACTCGGGAGCGGTGGCGTTCACAGTGGGCTACGCGGTTCCGACGTTGACGGCGCTGTCGGTGACGACCGGAAACCGGCTGGACACGGGGATCGCGATGACGCTGACGGGCACCAACTTCGCCACCGGGGTGACCAGCGTGAACCTGCCGGCGGGGTTCTCGGTGAACGCCGGCGGGCCGTTCACGGTGGTGAACTCGACGACGGCGACGGTGACCATTGACATCGGGCCGACGGCGGCCACCGGGGCAAACAGCCTCACGGTGACCAACGCCGCTCCCGGCGGAGGCACTTCCGGGGCGCAGACGTTCACCGTCAGCAACCCGGTGCCGACCCTGACCGCTCTCTCCGTGACGGCCGGGAAGCGGCTGGATACGGGCATTGCCATAACGTTGACGGCCACGAAGTTCATCAGCGGGGTGACCAGCGTCAACCTGCCGGCGGGGTTCTCGGTGAACGCCGGCGGACCGTTCACGGTGGTGAACTCGACGACGGCGACGGTGACCATTGACATCGGGCCGACGGCGGCCACCGGGGCAAACAACATCACGGTGACCAACCCCGCGCCCGGGGGAGGTACTTCCGGGGCGCAGACGTTCACGGTCAGCAACCCGGCGCCGACGCTGACCAACCTGTCGGTTACCAGCGGCAGGCGGCTGGACACGGGGACTGCCATCACGCTGACGGGCACGAAGTTCATCAGCG